>TARA_R110000737_G_scaffold2923_13_pt1 | contig 181563 bp, 148 predicted proteins | sample TARA_R110000737 | Tara Oceans TARA_R110000737 (sample SAMEA4398027) | marine metagenome | biome: Polar Biome; feature: [SRF] surface water layer (ENVO:00010504); material: water (ENVO:00002006), including particulate matter (ENVO:01000060) such as... | depth 5 m | reverse complement strand
AGGGTAGTGAGGGGTGGGAGTTGGTTGGGGTTGAGGGGATCCCCTCTCCGGGTGGCCCGACGGAGGATTCCGATACTCCTTCGGGTCATTGGATACAGCGTTGCATGTTGACCAAAGACCCGAAGGAACGGAAGCCCGTTCCGACAGGCCATCCGCAGAAGATGAATGTGAAAAAGAACAAAGCACCCCTTGGGGGGATGCTCTGCCCTTCTTGATTGAATCGAGTTGGATCAGTTCTCGTGGATTATTCTGGACAGCCTTGGCTGAACTCCGCGAGGTACGCGCTGATATCGAGGAAGTTGAGCGCACCGTCCTGGTTGATATCCCCGATCCCACAGCCGAGGTGCTGCCATTCGAAGTAATCGAACGCAAAGATTCGGCTGGAGTTTGGCGCGAGCTGGAAGTGAAAAGTGTCCGCGTTGAGGTACTGACGGAAGATGGATTGACCGTCGGGATCGCCTACAGGGACCGTGAGTGTCAGAATTTCGCTCTCGACAATAACCCCGTCACGCAGGGTGGTAACGGTGCAGACTACATCATCCGTTTCACAGCATGACGAGATGATCATGTCGATGAAGAAGTCCACCGGGTTGTCAAAGGTAAAGGAGACGGTGCCTCCCGCTTGGGGTTCATACAACGAGAGGAACGCCGGCCCATTGGTGCCTTCGATGGAGAAGCCTCCGAAGTCGCCTTGGGAGACACCGTTGCCGAGGTACAGATTTTCGGTGGCAGAGATGGTCATGCCCATGTCGGCGTAAAAATCACCGACTCCCGGGTCTGACATCGTTAAGATACCCGGCCCATATACGGGAATCATATCATCGAAAATGGCAATCCCATACCCCACCCCGCCCGCGTGGGCGGCTGAGGTGATCGCAAGGGTCGATGCGGTGACTGCGAGGAACTGTGTAATCTTTTTCATGGTGAATCTCTCCAAAGTTTCCCCGCCACGAGGTACCGGGGAGTGTGCGAGTCCGCCTGAGATCGTCCCAGACGATGGGTCCAGTCTACCAATTTTTTTATCCGATAACAACAAATACTGGTGATTTCTACCTACAAGATATGAACAAGAACACCTCAAAGCCGTGCCACAGCAAGAGCCAAAATCCGCATATTCAACGCATCCGACCATACAGGCATGAAAAAACCCGGTTGAAACCGGGCTGAAGAAAGTGTGTTGTTCTATTCGACCAGAGGCGTAGGACTCAGTCCTTCATCGCGGATTTGGCGATCGAACCATCCACCTGCGATTGGAGCAGAACCAAAGCGGTCTGGACCTGCAAATCAATGCCGTCCGTGATGAGCGTGCTCGGATCTGGACGCTCGGCACCTTCGATCTCGTTCCCGTCCTTGTCGATCGGGTAGATATCCGCATCACGACGGAGCATCAATGCCGCGGCTTGCTGGGAGGGGAGCATCTCGACATGCAAATCAGGTTCGATCCCCCATTCCGTCGCGCCGGGCACTTTGTGGATCATCCGTGGCGCATCGATCTGGTAGTGCTGCGTGGTCAGCTTCATCGCTGACAACCCACCCGGGAGCATGTAGACATTCTGGACCGAGCCCTTGCCGAACGAGCGAGCACCGACAACAAGCGCCTTGTTCTTGCCCTGATGAGCACCCGCTTGGATCGCCCCCGAGACAATCTCAGAAGCAGAAGCAGAACCCTCGTTGACCAGCACAACCACCGGCAGGTCACGCACAGAATACTTCGGATTCACCGCACGCACATCCTGACGGTCCTGCGTGATCCCCGATGCATCAACGGTCTTGACGACCATCCCCTCAGGAACAAAGCGGGATGACAACTGCACCGCTTGGTCCAGCAATCCACCTGGGTTGTAGCGAAGGTCGAGCACCAACGCGGTCAAGCCCTGCTGCTTCATCTGTTCCACGGCACGGTCAAAGTCCCGCGTCGTGTCCTGCGTGAACCCGGTCAGGCGGACATACCCGATGCCTTCCTCGCGGTCGATAAAGTAGTCCCAGTCGTCGTTGCCCGCGCCGGTCTTGGACCAACCCAGCACAGAAGGCAGGTCGATCTTCGCGCGGGTGATCGTAAACTCGAACTCTTTGAGTGTTTCTTCCCCGGCTTCGTTCTCAACCTTGCGCTCGACGGTCAGCGTGACATTGGTGTTGGGTGGGCCGGTGATGACCTCGACCGCTTGGTCAAGCCCCAAACCAACCGCAGAAATCCCGTCCACCTTCTTGATGATGTCGTCCGCTTCGAGTCCAGCACGCTGCGCCGGGGTGCCTGTCAACGGAGTGACGATCGTGATGTTCTGGAGTTCATCGAGCTGGATGCGGATACCCACACCAATAAACTCGCCCTGCGTAGAGCGTTGGAATCGTGCAACCTCGTCAGGCCAGATGATCGCGGTGTAGGGGTCGAGCGCTGCGATCGCGCCGTTGCCGTACTCATGGAGGAGCGCTTCGGGCATGACCCCGACGCCGTCGCGTGATGCCGACAGCATCGCGTCGATCGATCGGCGTAAGTCGTACGCGCTTGCAGGGGTGCTCTTATTGCTGTACTTGGAACTGAGATCATCGAGAACCGCGATGAAGTTCTCGCGTTTAGATTTGTCCCCGAATCCATCGAACGCGCCTTCGAGGTCGGTGGTCGTCGCCATCGTGCGCACCGCATCAAGACCGCCCACGATCAGATCGTTCATGGACACGCCATCAGGGTGCTGCCGTGATTGACGCCCGACATACTGCGCCGCGCTCCGCTGGATCGCGGTGCGAACCGTGACCGAATCGACCCCTGCGAGCTTGTCGGTGAAGAGGTCGCCATACGGGTTGTACGGGGGGAGCCCATCAAGGTCCTCAGCGAGCCGACGCTCGTTGCGGAGTTCCCAGAGTCGTTCGGGGACATACATGCGGATCATGGTGAGCCGGCGGGTGAGCCGCTCAACATCGTCCTTGAAGGTACCTTCTTGGTCGTAGACCGCGTTGAGTCGGTAGAACAGTTCCGACGCGATCAGCCAATCGCCGTCGGCTTCTGCTTGCTGTGCGCCCTTGGTCGCTTCGTCGAGCAGACGCACAATGTCCGGATCGGCAAAGAACCGGTCCTTGTTCTCGTGCAACATCTGGAGCGCGACCGCGGCGCTGAGTGCCTTGGAAAGCTCAATGAACGAGCCATTCTCGTCGAAGAGCGCGAGGTGTTCTTCGAGTGTTTCCTGCGCTTCGGTGATCGATTCGTTTCGGGTCACTTCGCGTTTCTGGAGGTTCTCTTGCAGGAGCGTCAGAGCACCCGTAAACCCGTCGAGCCCGTCGGTGTCCCATGCTTGTGGCATGAGGAGTTCGTTGATCCCGGAGTGGTCGCCTTGGGATGCGAGGCTCCAGACCTGTTCAGAAGTCGCAGGCTGGTTCGCGGTTGGACTCGTCGCGAGCGCGTTCATCGAGGAGAGACCAATGGTGGTCCCGAGGACCGCGAGAAGAAGCGTGCGTGCTGGCGATTTCGATGATTTCATTTCAACTCCGTACAGAGATCCGAACAACAAGAGAGAGACACAGGATACCGGATCGACCGGAATCGCGTCCAAAGAGGATTCGTGCCGCAGTTTTGGCCGATCCACAAGGTATCGGGCCAACCGATCCCGACTGGCCCATATGAGGTGTACGACTGAGTCCGAAAAAAGATTCCCGATCAAGCGATGTTTTTGGGACGGTTCCAAAGTAGAACGATGGTCGAGTTGAACCAAGCGGGTTGAAGAAGAACAAAACATCCCTAGGGGGAGATGTTTTGTTCTTCTTCAGATCACACCGTCTTCGGATGTCGCATCGCATTGACAATCGCGACCCCAACCATCGTCAGCACCACGACACTCGTCACCGCGACGATCCCCGCGCCCCCAGCCCACAGCATCCCACCAAACAATCCACACAACGGCCCAACCGTGTACCCGACCCCAATAAACGCTTCGTGCTTGCCGCCCGCATCGACATCCGCGTTCCCGACCGCCATCGCGTAGTAGAGCGCGCCGTAGTAAGTCGCCGCGATCCCAACCCCCGCAAGCGACAACCCCGCGACGAGCAGGATAACCCCCGTCACATTCACCTGATCAACCTCAGCAATCCCAACATTGGGAGACACCATCGCCAGCGCAAACCCAAGCATCATCGCGCCCATCCCGAACCAAGGCGTCCACCATCGACCATGCCACCCATGCCAACGCTCGAACACAATAAAGAAGATCACCCGCACCGTCAGCCAGGTCGACGCGATCGGGGTCCACCAGAGTTCCGCAAGCCCCAGCCTCGTTTCAATGCTCGGCATCAACGGGATCATCACCGACAAAATCACATAACTCGCGATCAACATCATCCGGAACACCTTGAGCAACGGCACATACACCGCAGGGTGCGGCTCGTGCGCTTCATCAAGGTGCTTCGCAGGATCATCAGGCAACTGCGATACAAACAACGCGATCACAATGTGCAGCCCCCCCAGCAGCGACACAATCAAAAACGGGTTCTTCTCAAGCAGCGGCGCCATCATCCAGTACACCAACACAATCGCGCTGGACCACACAATGTTGAACTTCCCGATCGCTTTGCGAAGATCCGTGCTCCGCCGGCCACCCGACAGATACGCCTCAACGATGGGCCATTGCACGCCCGTCGCCGCCATGAACACCAGACCCATCAACCACAGCGCCGCCTCGGTGAGCATCGCCGCGTGCTCGCCCCCGAACCGATCGGCAAGCAAAGGCCCCTGCGCGACGACGGTCAGCAGCATCATGATCCCCAGCAGCACCCGCCGCGTCGTGATCCCGGGATTCCGCCGAACCAGCTTGCGAAGCAACGGCCCACTAAACAACGCAAACGGAATATAAGTCGCGCCAATGACCAACCCCAGGACAAGATTCTGCGTGCTCGAATACCCAAGCCCTTGGTCAGCGATAAACGCGATGCCGTTGGTCACCACAGCGGTCCCCATCGACCCCATAAAGGTGATGAGGAGGACCCTCCAGAGGTACGCGACGCGGGTGGGCTTAACCGCTTCGATCATGGGTTGATCAGGATTGGTGGGTGGGATCGCCATACGGGTTCTTGGGGGTGATTTCTGGTGGTGGTGGGGGGATGGGGGGTTGGGGGGTTTGCTTTGGGTCGGCAGAGATCGTAGACTCCCTCCGCTCCCCCCAGACGCCAGAATCTTGCTCGCAAGACGGGTTCTCAACTTTGGGGGGAAAGGGTCCCGTAGCTCAACTGGATAGAGCGTTGGCCTCCGAAGCCAAAGGTTCTGCGTTCGAATCGCAGCGGGATCGCTTGAATCAAAGATGATCAAGAAGAAGCACAAAACACTCCTGCCTGGGGGTGTTTTGTTCTTCTAGTTGGGGGTGGGTTTTGGTCAGTGCAGTTCTCAAGTTTTCATATTTTCGAGATGTTCGGTATACTCGTGAGATGTCTGATCAAAGATCACAAAAAACATCTAAATATCCGAACTGGCTTCCCAACGAATACCAGGAATTTTATGACCGCTATGGCACGACTCCACCTGACAGAACAGAGTGTCGAAGGCTCATTATTGAGTGCGTTAACAATAAAAATAAAATTGAGGAATGGAACCAGCTGCGAAGTTATTTTCGCAAATTTGCAACCTCAAAAACAACTTCGCAATTTGGAAATGTGGCACACGCAGTTGATTGGTCACCCGATCTCTCGGATAAATCTGACCCATTTATTCTACATGGGGATGTCAGGGATGGCGATGGCTATTCATCCTTAGCAAATATAGATCTTTCTAGAGCAATGTTAGAGCTTTCCTCAATTCAAATATTTAATTTTTATCAGGCTGATTTTAGGAACGCTGTTCTGGAGAGCGCACACTTATTTAGCTGTTTATTTATTGAATCTAAAATCGTTGGTGCATATTTATCGAAATCAGTATTTACCCATTGTCATTTTGAAGATACCAAATGGCATTATGTGAAAGCGCCGGATGCATTATTTAGTGGAATTACATGTCATAGATCAGTGCTCGTTGGTGCCAACTTCTCGGGTTCGATTTTTCGTGATAGTGATTTCGAAACCTCGATCTCGAAGTACTACGAAAAAAGAACAGTTGGATACAGTCTGAAAAAACGACTGTGGCGAAAAACTGGACGTCGTTTGTTAGGAACGATTGTTCAAGGCCCTTTTCCTGAAGGGGAGCTAATAGTTGCATCGCAAGGCAGGCTGGACAATTCGGATATGCGTTCGACCAGCGGGTTTATTTCACACGGGCAAAGTGCCCGTGGCACGACGTTCTCGTCAAAACCAAGAGATCCCTATTCTATCGTCCGCTCCGAGTATACCGGATCGATGATGCTCTTCCACTTCGCTGCACTTGCAATCTTTTTCACGCCACTCGTTTTGCGCACCGCGATTTGGGTCAGTGCTGGTCGCTTACAACACGCTGCGAATACGGATAGCATTGCTTTCTCAGAGTCGCGCAGAGTAATCTCGCTCGTCATGGGTGCAGAATCAGGCGCATGGCTCTGGGGTTGGTTTCCCGCGATTCCCGCGTTTGTGATGTTGTTTTACAACATCCTGCGCATATGGATGACTTGGTGGCTCGGCAAAGTACGCGATGCCGAGGAGCGATCACAGCACCTTCCGATGATTGAAGATTACTGGTGGTGCTACTGGCTCCACAAGAATGTTATGCGTGTTGTCTTCAGGATCGCGACTGCATTATTCGTATGGCACTTCGTGGGATGGATGAGCACATCCGTTGTTGTTCCGACTTGATTACTACCTCACCATGCCGGGTGCCCCGACTCGCCGTCTTCGGCGCAGTCGGGATCGGACGCCTTCGAACGCCCAAAGACCCGACCACGCATCAGAATGCGAGTCATGGCACCCCTTCGTCAACGCCCCCTCAGACCCTCGCATACCAATTCTCCACCATAGACCCACATTATATTGGACGCTTCGCTTGCGGATCGGGGAATTCAGAGCATAGTTCTAGGTACCGGCCTTGGAAGGTGATCGCCGATGGGGGCATCTCGAGGTCGGCGTTCAGTCACAGGAACTCACATGCGCACACAACCCACAGCAACCGCCCTCGTCATCTCATCCGTCCTCGCGTCCGTCATCGGCACAGCATCCGCAAGCGTCCTCTTCGTCGACCTCGGACGACCCGACATGCAGTCCAACCCGCTCATCTTCAACAACCTCACCAACGAGGTCTCATCAATCGCCAACGCGATCGATCAGAACGGCCTCCAGACCGGGATGACCATCGACATCACCAACCCGTTCTTCTCCACCGGTGCCCCATCATCATTGGGATCCGAGAACCCGACAGGATTCGCCGCCCAGTTCGGAGCCGACGCGACCGACGACTACCTCTTCGGACACACCGGCCCATTCGCAGGTGAAGAAGACAACTCGCTCAGCGTCATCGAGTTCGGGAACCTGAATGCCAATACGCTCTACACCTTCACGGTCTTCGCATCACGCACCGGCGTCAGCGACAACCGCGAAGCACAGTACGACCTCATCGGCGACACCAACTCGTCGGGCACGCTCAACGCATCCAACAACGAATCAGAAGTCCTCATCCTCACCGGATTGCTCGCAGACGAATCAGGCACCATCACCATGAATATCTCCGCAGGTCCCAACAACGACAACGGGAACGCCTTCTTCTATCTCGGCGCAATCCGCATCGACACCAGACCCGTCCCCACCCCGGGAACCCTCGCCCTGCTCACCGGCGCGGGTTTGATCATCACCCGCCGCAAACGATAACAAATCACGGCCTCGCACACGCGAGCGCAAGAGAGCGTCGATCTCCGAACCCAACCCCCCGCGACCATTGAGAAGCGGAGCCAACGGATTCGAGGACGACCCTGAAGAAGAACAAAACACCGCCAGACAGGGGTGTTTTGTTCTTCTTCTTCAACTTCGACCAACCCAACCCATCAGCGCCTCGATTTTCCTCGTACCCTTTCTCCATGAATGAACTCCCAGAGACCGTCGCAACCGAAGCGTGTGATCCGCGAGAGCTCCTCGAAGTCATGCGAGCGGGTGACCACGAAGCGACCCAAGCGATGCTCGATCGGATGAGCAACGCGGACGAAATCCTCGCGTTCTCTCGTCTCCCAGAGGACGCGCGAGGCGCGTTGCTCCTGCTCCTGGGACCGGAGCGGGCCGCGGACTTGATCCATGTGCTTCCAGAGCCGCTCGCGACCGACGCGTTTGACACGCTTGAACCAGCGGAGTCCGCGCGCATCCTCGAGTACCTCCCCAGCAACGAATCCGCGGATGTCATCGGGGAGCTTGACGACGACGACGCACGCGCGATCATCGACGAGCTCAGCGATGAAGACGCGATCGAGATGCAGCGTCTGCTCGCGTACGACGACCACTGCGCTGGTGGGTTGATGGTGACCGAGTACCTGTCCTTCGGGATGGAGACCCGCGTCGCGGAGGTCATCAAGGACCTTGGGGACAACGCGGAGGAATACGCGCACTACGACATCCAGTACACCTATGTCACCGACGAGCAAGGCAAGCTCGTCGGGGTCCTCCGCATGCGCGACCTGCTCCTCGCATCCAGACAAAAACCACTCCGCGAGTTCATGATCCACAACCCCGTCGCGGTCCAAGACAGCGACACGCTCGAACAACTCCAAGCGTTCTTCAACGAGAACCACTTCTTCGGCGTCCCCGTCCTCGACGAATCCGGTCAACTCTGCGGCGTCGTCCACCGCGCCGCCGTCGAAGCCGCGGTCGCTGAACAAGGCGATCGCATGTACCTCAGCGCGCAGGGCATCGTCGGTGGTGAAGAACTCCGATCCATGCCCCTGATGCTCCGCGCTCGAAGACGCCTCTCGTGGTTGAGTGTGAACATCGTGCTCAACATGGTCGCCGCGAGTGTGATCGCGATGCACCAGGACACGCTCGAAGCGGTCATCACCCTCGCGGTTTTCCTCCCTATCATCTCCGACATGAGCGGCTGCTCCGGGAACCAAGCGGTCGCGGTCTCCATGCGAGAACTCACGCTTGGAGTCGTCCGACCCACTGAGATCGCGCGCACCGTCCTCGCAGAAATCTCCGTCGGTCTCATCAACGGCCTCGTCCTCGGCGTCCTCCTCGGACTCGTCGCGTACGCATGGAAAGGCAACCCATACCTTGGCGCAGTCGTCGGGGGCGCACTGATGCTCAACACCCTGATCGCGGTCGTCATCGGAGGCGCGGTGCCCCTGCTGCTCAAACGATTCAAGGTGGACCCCGCGATCGCCGCGGGACCGATCCTCACCACCGTCACCGACATGTGCGGCTTCTTCATCGTCCTCACCCTCGCCTCATCCATGCTCTCACGCCTCGCATAACAACGACCGACCGCACACACCGAACCTATCCAAAAGAAGAAGAGCAAAACATCTTCCCGGAGGGGATGTTTTGTTCTTCTTCATCTTCACATCAATCTAATTCGTGGTACAGTCCACCATGGACACTCCACACCCTCTCCCCAATCTTCCAACCGATTCCACCATCGTCGTCACCGGACCGACCGGCTATGTCGGAGGCCGACTCGTCCCCATCCTCCTCGACGAAGGATACAAAGTCCGATGCATCGCAAGAGCACCCCGCAAACTCGATGATCGGGAATGGAGATCAAACGACCGCGTCAGCGTCGAGCAAAGCGACCTCTTGGACATCGACACCCTCACCGAAATCCTCCAAGGCGCGTCCGCCGCGTACTACCTCATCCACTCCATGGAAGCGACCGGCGAAGACTACGCCGCCCGCGACCGACAACTCGCATCCAACTTCGCCCAAGCCGCCAAAGCCGCAGGAGTCGAGCGCATCATCTACCTCGGAGGACTCGGCGAAGCGGACAGTCTCCTGAGCGAACACCTCAGCTCACGCAGAGAAGTCGAAGAAGTCTTGGGATCAACAGGAGTCCCCGTCACCGTCTTCCGCGCCGCGATGATTATTGGATCGGGTTCGGTGTCCTTCGAGATCCTCCGCTACCTCGTCGAGCGTCTCCCGATCATGATCACCCCGTCATGGGTGATGACCGAATCCCAACCCATCGCGATCGCCGATGTCCTGCACTGGTTGGTCCGCGCGCTCCAAACCCCAGACACGGCAGGCAAGGTCCTGGAAATCGGAGGAGCGGACATCTACTCCTACAACAAGCTCATGAAAATCATGGCGCAGGAACTCAAACTCCCCAAACGCATCATCATCCCCGTCCCAGTTCTCACACCACGGCTCAGCTCCGGATGGATCAGTCTCATCACCCCAGTCTCCTACCGAATCGCACGCCCCCTTGCCGATGGCCTACGAAACAAAGTCGTCGTGACCAACAACCTCACGCAAGAACTCATGCCCCATGACGCGATGGGTGTCCGCGAAGCGATCGCCAAAGCGCTCATGCACACCGAATCGGGCAATGTCCAAACCCGCTGGTCCGTCGCAGGCCCAATCCCAGGAGACCCCGACTGGGCCGGTGGAAAGACCTTCACCGACGCGCGCACCATCACCATCGACGCCCCACCCGATCATGTCTTCAAAGCGATCTGTCGCATCGGTGGCGGGCACGGCTGGTACGCCGCGGACATCCTCTGGAAACTCCGTGGATGGATGGACACCCTCGTCGGAGGACCCGGACTCCGCAGAGGACGACGCGACCAAGAACGCGTCGAGTTCGGGGAAACCCTCGACTTCTGGAGAGTCATCGGCATCGAACACGACAAATCCCTCACCCTCCGCGCCGAAATGAAACTCCCCGGAGTCGCAATCCTCGACTTCAACATCGAACCAAACGAATCTTCAAATCAACCAACCAACCAAACCCACATGACCATGACCGCAAAGTTCCGCCCCAAAGGAATCCTCGGCATCCTCTACTGGTACAGCGTCTTCCCCTTCCACGGCATCGTCTTCAAAGGCATGCTCAAAGGCATCAAACGCAGCGCCGAATCAACCGAATGAAGAAGAACAAAACACCCCCTGCGGGAGGATGTTCCGTTCTTCTTCATCTTGCACATAGATCTCGAATGGAAATCCGTTCGTAGACTCCCCGTCGAACTGCTCGCCGAATCCGCGTAAATCGCCATTTCACCCTTGCATGCACATTTCAAACCCGATAGTCTAGACACTCGTTCTTACTTCTCCTCAACCGAGTTCTTATACCGAGACCCATCATGCCGATCCGTGCTGCACTCACCATTGTTCTGATGTTCCTGACAACCCACGCGACGGCACAGCAGTTCTGGTTGGTACAAAAACTCTTCCTCCCAAACAGCGTCGACACCCACGACATCGGTCGCTCGTTCGCCTCCGGGAACGGACGCGTCTACATCGGGGGCGCCGGGAGCTTAGGCAACGGGACCCAGCCCAGCGGGGTCTACGAGTTCAACGAAAACACCCTCGAATACATCCGCCGATTCAGCGGCACCGGGAACACACTCGACAACCGCTTCGGATGGGACATGGAGTTCCACAACGGACTCCTGCTAGTTGGTGCCCCCCAGCAAGACACAACACGCGGACGGACCGGAGCCGCGTACTTATTCAATGCGGGATCAGGCGCAATTGTCAAACGCTTCGAAGCATTCGACGGCCAAAGCCTCGACCTATTCGGATCGGGAGTCTCACTCCACGGCATCATCGCACTTGTCGGATCCCCCTTCGCAAACAGCGGTGTCGCCGGAACCACAGGCAAGGTTTATGTCTACCGCACAGACAGCTTCGCCAACATCATCGCACTCACCGCGTCCGCCGGATCAAACGATCGTGACTTCGGGCTCCATGTCAAGCACAACGATCAGTACGCCGTGGTGACTGCGCAGAACGACATCACCGAAGAAGGCGTCGTCTATGTCTTCGATTTCGTCACAGGCGCGGTCCTCCATCGGTTCACCTCACCCAACGCTCGCAGCTTCGACGGATTCGGAGGTTCCCTCGCACTCGATGGGGACACCCTCGTAGTCGGAGCTCAGCGCGGAAGCACGAACCAGTTCAGAGGGGCCGCGTTCGTCTACGACCTCTCCACCGGCGCCTTGCTCCGCACCCTCGCCCCCTCGTCGAGTTCAGACAATGACGCGTACGGACGAAGCGTCGATCTCAACGACCAATACATCATCGTCGGATCCCCAGGAACAAACCAGATCGGCAGCGGGAAGATATTCCTCTACCGCCGAAGCAGCTACTTCCTCGTCGAAGAGTTCTTCTCATCAAACCCATCTGGAACCGAAGCCTTCGGTCAGGTCGTGAAGCTCGAGGACGACTACATCCTCACCTCAAATTTCCGCAACGGAGACCCCGAACGCGATGTGTATGTCATCGACCAGTTCTGTCGCGCCGACATCAACCTCGACGGCTCACTCAACTTTCTCGATGTCAGCGCTTTCCTCAAGCTTGCGATCGACTTCAACGAAGACGGCAGCTTCAACTTTCTCGACATCAGCGCCTTCCTCCAGTCCTTCGGAGCTGGGTGCCCGTAACCACACACTCCTCCACCGAACCAAAGAAGAAGAACAAAACACCCCCTCCTAAGGGATGTTTTTATCTTCTTCATCTTCTTCTTCACGGACTTCTTGAACGCTTCCATCTTCCTCTTCACCCCATCCAACCACACCCCATCGGGTGCCCTGCTTACGCCCGATGTCTTCATCGGGTTTAAGCAGGAACAGGAACCGTCGGGAGATCATTGTGATCGATAGTTGTAGGATCGCCGAAGATGAGAAATCATTATTGTGATGGAGGAGTATCCCAACTGCAGTAACCTGGTCCTGCATGTCTATTCACATGTTCTATGTATGCTCTCAGTTTCAATTGGTCTTCAGTTTTTTGGCGAACATCTGAATCAGCAGTCGCCAAGGCTGATAGTCCGGTTATAAGCGACGACATTCGCATTTCACTGGTCAGTTTGGACAATGCTTTATTCATATTTTGTTGAGCATTAGCCTGTTCAGCAAGCACCTTCCTCGACTCCTGCAACTCCTCACGCTGCAAGCAGAGTTCTCTTTGTTGTGTCAGCAACGATTCCCTTTGAGCTTCGAGATTCTTCTGGCCTTGCCGAACAGTTATCAAGATCAGCAAGAACGCGAGTCCGGCAAAGAGTGCGTTCACTGATCCAAAGAAATCCCCAACAACACCGATCTGAGAAGGAATCTCACCATTCGGATACCGGTACGCAACCATCCCATAAAGAATGGATGGCACGATCAGCCAAATCGCGATGATCCCCAATACGCATAGCAGAAAAAACATGACGGGATTCATTGCTTTCTCATAGGTCTCAATTTTGGATTCAATAGCCTTTAATTTGCTTTCTTTACTCATCATGTATTCTAGCCGGGGTAATTTTGTTGTAGGAAGAAGAACAAAGCATCCCCTCCCAAGGGATGCTTTGTTCTTCTTCCTACAACTTCGACTTGTTATACGGCTGATCACAGTTCACCCCAAATTTCACACAGATCGGATGATCGTGCTTGCAGTTCGGTCGTGCCGTGCATGAGTACCGGCCATGCAGCACCATCGTGTGCCCGATCTCCGACCACCGCGGCCTCGGCATCAACGCCATCAATAACTTCTCAATCTTCCCCGTGTCCATCTTCGGCTCATCCACAATCCCCAATCGCCACACCAACCGCTGCACATGCGTGTCCACCGTCACCCCATCATTAATCCCAAACGCATTCCCAAGCACCACATTTGCCGTCTTCCGCGCCACCCCCCGCAGCGTCAACAAATCCGCCATATTCCCAGGCACCTCCCCGCCATACACCTCAACCACCCGCGTCATCGACGCATGAATCGCCTTCGCCTTGTTCCGAAACAACCCGATCGTCTTCACATACCCCTCGATCTCCTCAGGAGTTGAGTTCGCATAGTCCGCCGGAGTCTTGAACGCCGCGAACAAACCCGGAGTCGCCTTGTTCACCCCCGCATCCGTAGACTGCGCACTGAGAATCGTCGCAATCAACAGCTCATGAGGCGCCGAGAAATCCAGCTCACACTTCGAATCCGGATAGTGTTTCCGAAGCGCATTGGCAATCTTCAAAGCCCGTGAACGATCCTCCTTGCTCACCTCAGGGAGCGCAAACGGGATATCCCGCAGCCCCGCTGGGTTGTCCTTGCCCTTGAGATGCACCTGTTTGGATGCCGTTGGTGTCTGTTTGGAAGCGGTGGGGGAGTCAGAAGTCATGGAAGATGCTAGGAGTGGATTAAGATTCAAAATCCCCGAAACTTCCCTTGTTTTTGGGTGATTATGGGTCATATTTAGGATCCAAGGGGCTGTCATCAAACAGACAGTCGTCCAAGGCATTTGTTCACCACCGCACAGGAGTTCCCAATGCGTTCGATCATCCCAACCCTCGCACTTACCGCCGTCATGTCCGCACCCGCACTCGCTGGGGTCACCTACTCCTTCGATACAGACGCCCAAGGCTGGGGACTCTTCAGCGACGGACGCGATTTCCAATGGGACGGCACCATCGGCAACAACGGACTTGGCGCCATCCGCGCCGTCGACATCACCGCAGGCAACTACTGGTTCTTCTCCGCACCAACCACAGACCTCGGAGACCTCTCCGCACTCTACGGCACCTCAATCTCCTACGACATCCTCGGAATCCAAGGCAACCAAAGCATCGACGACCGCGCCGACATCATCCTCTCCGGTGGTGGCATCCAAATCGGAATCGCCGCAGGAGTCGCCCCCGTCCTCGGACAATGGACTTCATGGGACATCCTCGTCGACGCATCCGCAGACTGGAAAATCGTCAACAGCGCCGTCGCCGCAACACTCACATCAACCGACGCAACCGAAGCGGACTTCCAAACCGTCCTCGCAAACCTCTCCAACATGTACATCCGAGGCGAGTACACTTCAGGCAGCGACCAATCCGCAATCGACAATGTCAGCTTCATCCCAGCCCCAAGCACCCTCGCACTCCTGGGAATGAGCGCGATGGGTCTCCGCCGTCGTCGCTAATAAACCAGCATCGACCGCAACAACAGACAGTAGTCACCAAGCAAGAGACCTAGTGACCACACCATGCAAGCACCACCCAGTGGTGCTTGTGTGTTTTTACGATTGACCCGAATCAGCATCAGCCCCAGCCCCAGTCCCAGCAGCCAACTCCACAGCCCCAACCCGAACCCCCGTCCAGATCGCCAGCACCAAACACACCAGCGTCGAAAGCATCAACCCCTTGAGCGAGTTGGCCGCCGTCTCATGCATCGCCATGAACGCGTTCTTGTAGACATCCGCCTGTTCCGTGTTGCCCGCCGCTGCAAAGTCCCAGTAGCTGCGAAGGTTCTTGCTCATCGCATCCATCAGCATAAACAAATGCCAGCTCAGCAACCCCATCGTCGCCAGCAGCGCCACGCTCCGCAGCACCCGCACCAAAGTATTGAGCGAATACCCCGCAACAATCATCGTCACAAACGACCCCAAAGCAACCGCCGCCGCGATGAACTGAATCGTATCAACAATCAAAAATACCTTCCCCGCGATCAACCCCGCCGCCAGCAGCGCATGATCCCCCTCATACCCCGGATACGCCCCAAGCGTCGGCTGCATCTTCCCCATCGCGGGAAACACCACCGCCGCCACCACCCCCGACATCCCCACGGCCCCAAACCACGCGCTCAGCGCCACAATATGAACCACCTCAAAGAAACGCTGAACCTGTATCGATCTCATCCCCCATCCTACGCGCGATACAACCCTCAACAACGGCACTCCCAAAAACACAAGGCACACAATCCGGGTGGCCCGACGGAACGGTCCCCCGTTCCTTCGGGTCTTCAAACACCAAACGACCCATAGAAATACTCCACCCCACCTAAGAAGAATCAGAATCCACCGTCGTGTTACCCAGTGATGACGAACAAGAGCAACACACCCAGCCCAAGGTATCCTTCGATCCTCTTCTCATTGGATGCGGGAGCCGACACGCGAAGATAGAATATCGGTTATACTATGTTTCCTATTGAAAGGGGCACAAATGTTCGAACGACTCTCTTCGCTCGCTGAACGACTCGATCAGGTCCGCGGCTCTTCCATGACGGAGGAAGCGACCAAGACCGCTTTGGTCATGCCGATGATTCGGGAACTCGGATACGATGTTTTCAATCCAAAGGAAGTCATCCCTGAGTTCACCGCTGATGTCGGTATCAAGAAGGGTGAGAAAGTCGATTACGCCATCTGTCAGGACGGGATGCCAATCATCCTGTTCGAGTGCAAACCGATGGGCGCGAAACTTGATTCATACAGTTCGCAGTTGTACAGGTACTTCAGCACAACCAAAGCACGCATCGCGGTGCTGACCGATGGTGTGGTGTACCGTTTCTACTCTGATCTTCTCGAATCCAATATTCTCGACACCAAGCCGTTCTTGGTGATGAACCTTGATCGACTCACACAAGAAGTCGCCGATCGCATCTTCCCATTCACCAAAGATCAATTCAGCATAGATTCTGTCTTAGCAGACGCAGCGTTGCTGTATGCAAAATCACAAATCCGTGATCGGTTCGCCAAAGAGCTTGCAAATCCAAGCGATGATTTAGTCAGGTTCTTTGCTGATCCCGTTCATAACGGGCCAATGCGTCAGAATGTCCTCGACAAGTATCGCCCAATTGTTCGTGCTGCAATTCTCGATCATATCAACGGCTCAATTGAGTCTCGACTCCGATCCGCGATTCAATCAAGCAGAGAAGAAGATGCCGTCGAAGTGACTCAGCAACAATCCGATGAATCGAATGATGTTGTGACCACCGAAGAAGAACTCAACGGGTTCTATGCGATCAAGGCCATCCTTAGCACGGAAGTTGATCCAAAACGAATCTGTGCGCGGGATGTACAGTCATATTTCGGAGTTTTGCTAGACGACAACAACCGGAAGCCGATCTGTCGATTGCATTTCAATCGAAAGCAAAAATACCTGGGTGTGTTCAATGAACAGCGTGAAGAAGTAAAGGTTCCAATCGCATCGGTAGATGAGTTGTTTGCACACAGCGATCAAATAAAGGCGTCTTTGAATCTTGTTTTGAAGAGCTGATCAAAAAAACTACCCAAAAACTCGCGGCTCCAAATCCCCCCGCAAATACAACGGGTGCTTCGGAAACCCATGCATCGTCACATCCAAACAGTGGGGGATACACACCTTCGTCAACAACCCCCGCACCGCATCCCCGCGCCCCATCAGCTTCCCATGCGTCCCCCATCCCGCGACGACCAAATCCGCACCCTTCGCCAATCGAGCAATATGCCGATCGTTCTCTTCGCCGATCGGATCATCCACAAGTTTCAAACCCTTGGGATCGGTCGACCGCAACGCAAAGATGTTCACCACATCCATCGCCGAGAACCCCCAGCGCACCGCATACCGATGGCACCGCGTCAGCGTCGGATCAAGCACCTCCGCATCCGCCGTCGACGGATTGAGCAAACAAAAACACACGCGCTTCCCGCCCGCGTCCCATCGCCGACCCAGCGTGTACCGGTACTGTTCGCACTCTGAAAAAGTCGCCCAGCCCTTCATCTTCCCGGTGACGGTTGCTCCGCTCACAGCTTGGCAAGTTCATCAGGATCAAAGTCCGCGTTCGAGTACACCTTCTGGATGTCATCAAGCTCTTCGAGCGTCTCGATCAGGTTCATCATCTTCCGAACATCATCGCCCTTGACCTCAATCAAGTTGTCCGGGATGCGAGAGATCTCCGCTTCCATGATCTCGATATCCGCTTCTTCCAGCGCGACCTTGACCGCCTGGAAGTCACCGACCTCCGTCATGATCGTCCACACGCCCTTGTCGTCATCGTCCGCTTCGGGAGCGATCACATCATCCGCGCCCGCTTCGAGCACGACCTCCATAATCGCGTCCTCGCCGTACTTGTTCGCATCGACGATGATCTGTCCCTTGGTCGCAAACATAAACGCAACCGTCCCCGCGTTGCCCATTGACCCGCCGCCCTTTTTGAACATGTTGCGGACATCACCGACGGTGCGTGTGTTGTTGTCCGTCAACGACAGGATCAGCAGCGCCGTCCCGCCGGGGCCGTAGCCCTCGTAGACGAGTTCTTGGAAGTCCGCACCCCCGGTATCACCCGCGCCCTTGTCGATCGCGCGCTTGATCGTGTCCTTAGGCATGTTGGCGTACTTCGCCTCATCGATCGCGTAGCGCAGCGTCAGGTTCGAGTCCGGGTCAGGACCGCCCGAGCGTGCCGCGACCATGATCGCTTTGGAACACTTGGACCACACCCGCGCCTTGACCTTGTCCTGACGCGCTTTGCGGTGCTTGATATTCGACCATTTACTATGTCCAGCCATCGGTGTATACCTTTACTTTCGCTTCATTTCTCGGGAACAACTTCATCAACTATATCAGCCGGATTTGGCACAACCAACCCCGCCCGGTTCGGAGCCACCGCAGGTACCCGACCAGATTCCCGGCTTGCTTCCCCATCGGCAATCTTGAACCGGATTGAGCTCAGCTCCTCGCGGATCGACTCCAGCGCCACCGCATTCACATTCTCCTGGTTGGAAAGCTCCGTCAACCGCTCCCGCAATCGACTCTCCGCATCCAGCCACGCCCCGACCGCCCGCTCAAAGTCCCCAACCATCCACAGCGAATCCCCCAGATGATCATAAATCGTCGCGTTGCTCGTCCCATCCTCAAGCCCGAGCGCCTCTTCAAGCAGCCCCAGCGCCCCGCGCCGAACAACATTCCCATCCCCATCAACCTCGTCTTCGATCACGCCCATCGCGTACCGAACCCACGCGAGCGAATCGGTAATGCTCGCCGCCTTGGGATCCGCCTCATGCGCCAGCACCAAATGCCGCTCAGCGACCTCCAGATCCCCGCCATCCTCGATCATCCGATACCCAAGATCGTTGTTCGCCCACGCATGATCCCCGTCATACCCCAGCGCAACGCCGTACATCGCCGGCGACACATCATCCCGCTTGTAGAACGACGAAACGACCGCAACCGAGTACGCAAAGTCCGCCTTGACCCCATCAGGATTCGTCTTGTCCGCAAGCGACCCCTCCTGCAAGACCCCAAGCGATCCAACCACCGCATCGCGCGCTTCGATCATCAACCCCGCGCGATCCATCCAATCAATCGACGCCACCAGATCTTCCGCCGATCCGATCTGCCCGATTAACGAGGCGAGGTCCGCAACCCGTTTCTCATCAAGCATCCCATCATCAGTGATCGTCAGCCGCGTCACCAGATCAAGCGCCGTCCCCGCATCCTGCGACCGCAGCACCGACTGCACCCCAACCGTGAATGGGTCACCCCCACCCGAAAGCCCCTTCATCGACCGGACGAGTTCCTCATAGTCATCCATCACAAACCGATCACTCGCAGGCAGAATCACCAGCTCAATCAAATCCAGCGACGCGAGCGGATCAATTCCGTTGACATCCATTCCAGCCGCACTCTTTTGTCTCGTCCGCTCAACCAGTGTCAGCAACAGATCGACATCCGTCCCCTCAACCCCACGCTGCGCCACCGCCCCAAGCACACGCACAATCCGCAGCGATTCCCCAAGCGAATACGACCAGTCCCCTTCCACAGGCACCAGTTCATCCGCGTCGTATTCATCAAGCCCCCCACCAAGCACCCCAAGCCCACCCGCCCGCTCAAGCCGTTCCAAACAATCCTCAACCGAGACCAGCCCGTCAAGACGAGTAAGCGCGAGCCGATCCGCTTCTTCGCGCCGTGATTCATCGGATCGGATCAACCCCTCATGGAGCCGCCCAACCCGCCGCGAAGGCATCCGCTCATAAAAACCATCCAAGAAATCTTCAGCGCGAACCCCGTCCCCCGCAAGCACCATCATCCGCGCTTTCGCGCTCGCCAGATCGATCGATCCCCCCATGTCCTCTCGCTGCGCATCAATCCACGCCAGCCCTCTCGCCACCGCGCCCTGATCCCCCTGCGTCATCTGCGTCCGCCAAACACTCAGCAGCAGGTCAATCCCGATCTCCCGATACCGGTGCTGTGCATGCGCATCAACCAGCACCCGCTCGCTCTGCGCCAGCATCTCGCCGCCCTGCGCCCCCGCGCTGGCCATCTCATGCGCGCGGATCAAGCTCACCATCGCCGAGCGAGGCAAACGCTGCCCGAGCGACCGCGTGACTACCCGCAACTGTTCCACATCCCCAAGCTCCCCGCCCGATCCCAGCACCGTAATCAACTGCTCGTACACCCCCTCGTCGTACGGATCAAGCTCCAGCGCCATCTCAAGGGCCCCAACCATCCCCGACCCATCCCCCGCCTGCTGATGCATCCGCGCCAGCACAAGCCAGTCCGCCGCGTTCCCATCCATCGACTGCGCCCGCGCCTCCGCCGCTTCAACCGCTTCATCGGTCCGATTGGCCACCATCAGCGTATCGACATACAACGGGTGATCCGCCCCGTTCATCGCGCGAGTCGAGCACGCTTCAAACAACGCATCGGCAAGTTCCCACCGAGCCGAGAGCACCGCCGCGCGAGCATGCGCAATCAGCCACGCGGTCGACTTCGAATCGAATGACGATCTATCAATCGCCCCATCAATCGAACTCAATCCCTCAAGCAAATCAGGACGCTGCAGATCATCCACGATCAAACACCGCACCAACTCGGCCGTCTCAGAATCACCCGTCACCCCCGCAAGCGATTCCAGCGTCCGACCATCGAGCCGAATCAGCGCAGGCACCACCAGCGACCCAATCGAAGGACTCCGCTCAACCATCCCCATCACCGCACCGAGCCGATCCGCTCCCGCATCAAACATCCCAAGCACCCGAGCGCACGCGACAGGCGACACAATCACAGGATCAACCCCGCTCAGCACCAACACGCTCGCGTCCCGATCATGCTCAAGCGTCAGCACCAACCCAAGCAACGCCCTCCGATGCGAAACCGGAAGTTTCGCATCCCGCATCCGCTGCGCAATCGAATCCTTGAGCAACCCGCCAACAAGCGCGTGCTCACCGACAATCCCCACCAGATGATGGAGCAACCCAGAGTCATCCCCCGGATGCGCATCAATCCAATCGATCATCCCCATCGCCGCCAGCCCGCTGTGCCCCGCCAGCAGCTCCGCCGCCACCCGCCGCGCCATGAGCTCAATCGGCTCATCGCCCGCGAGCCCCCGCGCCAGCTCGTACACCTCAAGCGCCCGCGCCGGTTGCTCAAGCATCATCCACGCATCCCCAAGCGACGCATATTGCTCCGCCCGCTGCGTGTACAACTGGATCAGCTCCCTCCGAAACCGCGGATCACGAGCCGTGTCCCCATCAAGCATCCCCATCGCCCGCGTCATGACCTCAGCGCCCGCCGCGAGTTGGCCATCTTCAATCAGCGCCCGCCCAAGCATCACCCCACCAAGCAGCCGCCCCGCCAGATCCCCATCATCAACCGAGTTTTCCCCATCACCCCACGCCATCGAGCCCAGTTCGATCACCCGGTCCGGATCATTGGTCGATCCCATCGCGCCATACACCAACGCCCGGATCGTCCGATCCCCAAGTTCCACGGCTCGCAAATACGCATCGACCGCCTGACCGCGATCCCCAAGCCGCATGTACGCATCCCCAAGCCCAATCAAAATCTCTGTAGACTGCGGCGACACCCCCGCGATCTGCTCATAAATCGCCACCGCACCCGCCGCATCATCATTGAGCATCGCCGCCCGTGCCCGCACATACCCCTTAGCGATCTGAGGCAGCATCGCCACTTCCCCCCTCACCGCAGGCGCAGGAATCCGAGCAACCGCCAAAGCCAGCACCTCATCAAGCGGACGAACCGCATCACTGAACTCCGCCGTCCCAGGCGTCAATCGAACCAGCCGACCATCCATAATCCGGTCCGCAAGCGCAAAGCTGCCAACCGAGGGCTTCTCCTCTTCGCGATCGATCAACCGCTCAAGCCTGCTCTTGACCGCAAGCCCCTCAAACCCACGCACATACCCCGACTGCTCATTGTTCTGGTCTGCAGATTTCGCAGTCGTTCCCCGCTCCACCCCAGAAGCACACCCCGCAACCGCAACCAAAGAAACAGCCAGAGCCGACACGGACACCGCAGCAAGTGTTCGTCCAGCCACGCGTGCATTCCGTCCTTGCGTCATCCGTTGCATCAAGATCCCGTTTCAAAGGCCACCAGCCATCGCTCCAGTCTGGTGTAGGTGTCAAGCGTCTGATTCGCGCGGATCGCCCGCTCAAGCGTCGACGAGACCGTATCGGGATTCTTCGAACCCTTGATCAGTTTCGCCTTGTGCAGCGCGCGGGTAATCTTCGCATCAATCGGGAACGCGTGCGCATCAAGACCAAGCAGCATCACCCGAGAAATCACAAACCGAGGCAGCATCTCAAACGAATCAAGATACTCTCGCGCATCGCGTTTATTCATCTCCCGCAGGTGCGCAAGCGAAAGCTTCTGATGATCCGCAAAGACCCGACGCAGCGCCCCGATCAGCCGGACCGACCGATCCTCCGCCCGCGGGTACCGCGATCCAAGCATCGCCTCGATCTCCTTCGGGAAGCACACACGAAGCTCGTTGTAATCCACAAACTGCTCCTGCACCCGCTCCATCGCACGCACCGCGTTCTCAAGAGTCGATTCCCAAAGCACCATCGAGAACACCATCTCATGAACCAACGGCTCACACGCCCACCCAACCATCGGACACAGCGCACCCACATCCACCGGCGCAGCCACCTCCGAATCGCCTCCGGTCAAGCCAATCAACGCCTCAGGGTTGTAAGACTCGTCGGTCGCCACATTCACTCCTCGGTCGATCGCACATCGACCGCATCAACATCATCCGCCTGCTGCCCATCGCCATCGGTGACGGTCCCAGACTCCACCGAATCCGCCGATTCATCCCCCGAAAGCTCGTCCTTCCGGAACGGATCAGACGCGAGCAAATCAGAAATCACCTGCTGCTCCCGCATCCCATAATCGTACTCAAGCTTCAGCGTGGGCATCTCCTTGATATGGATCCGCTCCATGACATCCCGCCGGATCCGACCCATCGCCGCCTTGAGCCCATGCATAGTCAGCTCCGCACGCTCGGCAGGCAGCACACTGACATACGCCTTCGCGTTCTTGAGATCATCCGTCAGCTCAACCTTGGTGATCGTGATCAACCCACGGATCCGCGGATCGTTGAACCCCTTAGAGATGACCTTCTGCAACTCACGCTGCATGGTCGAAGAAATTTGCTGTGCCCGTCGCTTCATACAACCGCCTCCGCGCGTGCATACATCTCACGCTCAAGCCCATCCAGATCCTGATCCGATTCCGATGGGACCAACGCATCCCCGCGAAGAATCTCCCGCGAGCAATCCACAACCTCGCAATCAAGCACCGACCGAACCCGGTCCATCACCCGATCAAGCGTCCGACCCGCGACCATCCCCGAGTTGGACACCACCGACACACCAAGCATCGCCTTGTTCCAGACATCGAGCGCCCCGACCTCCGCAACGCTGACCATATGGTGACGATGGCAGCTGTCCTTGATCGATTTGACAACCCGCCGCTTGTCCTTGAGAGACATCGCGCCCGGTATATCAAGCTCAATCTGTAGAACACCAATCACCATGTACGGATACCTTGTGCAATCAACACCTTTGGGTCACAATCAATCAAGTGTCCGCGCGATCTCGACGCTCTTGTAGCATTCGATCACATCGCCTTCCTTGATGTCGTCGTAGCCCGCGACCTTCATGCCGCATTCCATGTTCGACCGGACTTCCTTCGCGTCGTCCTTGAACCGCTTGAGCTGATCCAGCTTGCGGTTGTTCTCAACGACCACGCCGTTCCGCGTCACGCGGATGAACGCATCACGCTGCACAATGCCGTCGGTGACATAGCAACCAGCGATCGCGCCGACCTTGGAAACCTTGAAGACCTCGCGGACTTCCGCATGACCCAAGACCTCTTCGCGGATCTCCGGAGCAAGCATGCCTTCAGCAGCCTTCCGCATATCCTCGACGATGTGGTAGATCACCTGGTAGTTACGAATCTCAACACGCTTGGCTTCAGCAAGCATTCGGCCCTTCGAGTTGGCAATCACATTGAACCCGATGATGACCGCGTTGGACGCGTTGGCAAGCAGGATGTCCGATTCGGTAATCCCGCCGACCGCAGAGTGAATCACGCGGACCTTGACCTCATCACCCGAGACCTTCTCGATCTCAGATTTGAGTACATCCACCGAGCCCTGCACATCCGCCTTGAGCACCACAAGGATTTCCTTAAGCTCATTGTCGGCCATCTGCGAGAACATCGAATCCAGCGTAACCTTCGGCTGAGCAAGCTGCTCAAGACGCTCACGCTCACGACGCTGCTCCGCCGCCTTCTCCGCTTCCTTCAGCGATGAAACACAGTAGAACTTGTCGCCCGCATCCGGAAGATCGTTGATGCCCGAAACCTGCACCGGAATCGGTGGCAGCGCAGACTTGATCCGCTTGCCATGATCATCAGTAATATCACGCACACGACCAAACGCTCGGCCCATCACAATAAAGTCGCCAACCTTCAACTCGCCCTCTTGGACAAGAATGTTCGCCACATTACCACGACCGCCCTCAGGATTCGCTTCAATCACAGTCCCCTGCGCCTGACCAGCGTAATCCGCCTTGAGCTCCAGAATCTCCGCCTGAAGATCAAGGATCTCAAGCAAGTCCTGAATACCAATATCCTTGGTCGCACTGGTCTTGATGACCTCGGTTTCGCCGCCCCATTCAGTCGAGTTCAAACCATGCTCAGCAAGCTGACCCATGATCCGCTGAATGTTCGCTTCAGTCGCCTGTTCCTTATCAATCTTGTTGAGCGCGACAATGATCGGCACGCCCGCCGCTTTCGCGTGCGAGATCGACTCGATCGTCTGAGGCATCACACCGTCATCCGCCGCAACAACAAGCACAACAATGTCAGTCACATTCGCACCACGCGAACGCATCGCGGTAAACGCCTCGTGACCAGGAGTATCAATAAAGGTCACAAACTTCTCATCGCTGCCCGTCTTCACAGGAACACGGAACGCGCTGGTCGCCTGCGTAATACCGCCCGCTTCACCATCAGCAACATTCGCCTTCCGGATCTTGTCCAGAAGCGAGGTCTTGCCGTGGTCCACATGACCAAGAATCGTCACGATCGGCCCGCGAGCACGCTCATCTGTCCGGTCACGCTCAGCAAACTGCTCCGCGACCTTCGCCTCTGCACCCTTCGCTTCTGCGACTTCAAGCTCGATATCCCAATCAATCATGATCTCCTGAGCCTTCTCAGAATCGATCCCAGAGTTGATGTTGGAAATCACGCCCTGCATAAAGAGCTTCTTGACAATGTCAGCACCCTTCACACCGGTCGCCGCCGAAAGATCCTTAATCGTGAACGGCTCAGAAATCGTCACCTTGCCGCCAACCTTCGCAGGGGTCTGCGACGCCGCCGCACTCGAACGCATCTGGTTCTGGCGCTGCTTCAGGTAACCACCCGATTGCTTGAGCCGTGCCTCGCGTTCAGCCAGATCCGCAGCACTCCATCCCGAAGCCGCGCCATCCGGACGACGAACCCCAGTACCACCCGGTTGACGACGACGCGTGTTGCCACCGCGAGGAGCACGCCCCTCACCGCCACCACCAGGACCCGATGCGCCACCGCCGCCACCTTGGTATCCACCGCCGCCTTGGTACCCGCCACCTTCACGAGGTGGTGGACGACGACGAGGTGCTTCAATCTGTTCAGGAGCTTCAACACGGATCACCTGCGGACCCGCAAGCTTGATCGTCTTCTTCTGCAAATCCTCAATCCGAGGACCCGCAGGGACAATCATCGCAGGACGCGTCGGCACATTCATCTGTGGCGGAGGAGGAGGAGTCGTCGTCTTCGTCGGCTTCTCAACCTTCGGAGCAGACTTCGGAGCTTCCTTCGGTGTCTCCACCTTGTCCGCGACCTTCGCATCCGTTCCTTCAACAACAGGAGCGTCCGCTTTCACGCCCGCAGCGTTATCCTTCGGTGCATCCGCCGCCGGAGCGGTGGGCGCAGGAGTCGCAGCCGCAGCCGCCGCTTTGGTCGCGGCCGCCGGAGCGTTCGAAGCCGCCTTGGCCGGAGCCGCAGCAACGATCTTTGTCGCCGCAGGTGGTGGTGGGGGAGCAACCGCAACCGCTTGCGAACCAGCACCATCGCCATCATCATCCGACTCATCAGACCCGGCCTTCTTCGCCTTGGTCGCTTTCTTGGGAGAGCGTGCCTTCTCCAGGTCCACCTTCTCGGTCTTCTCGACCGCGGTGTGTGGAGACTCCTCAGTGTTCTCACTGCTGAACCACTCGCGTACCGTCTGCTCAAGCCCGATCGAAATCGTGGACATGTGATTCTTAATAACATCCTTCGGAATGCCCTCTGCATGGCACTTCTCGACGATTGCTTTAGATTTAATTCCGAGCTCTTTCGCGAGCTCGAAGATTCGTGTATTAGCCAAATGGTCCTCCGTTCATCGAACGGTCAATAAGTAACTGTCGTCGTCATATCCACGCAAGCCAGAGGACCCACGCACTCTCCAATCAATCACACCAGATCATCCACCAAGGATGTCTGATACTCGGCTCTCCGCCTCAGCATCCGATGCCTCATCCTCGACTTCCGCTTCAGTAGCGGGAATCGAATCGAGCGCACCACCAAGAATCGCAGCCGCCGTAGCTTCGGGGTTGTCCGAAGGATTGACATCACCCGAAAGAATCCCGGACGCCGCAGCTTCTTCCTCAGCACGCTTCGCAGCCGCTTGTTCCTTCTCAAGTGCCTGCTCAACAGCCACAAGCTTCGCCTTGGCCGCACACAGTTCCACAGCTTGAGCGGCAACCTCAGGGGTCAGCTCCAGCTCCGTTTCAACAACCTCAGCACCGATCTCTTCGATGTCAAACACCGAGATCATGCCAAGAGCCGCAAGACGGTCAACCTTGTCTTCCGTCACGCCCTCGATCTGCGTCAAAGTCTCCGACAAGGTCGTCAGACCCTTCGTGAACTCTTCCGGAGTCAGGATGTCAACATCCCAGCCCGTCAACCGAGCCGCCAAACGAACATTCTGTCCACGCTTACCAATCGCAAGCGAAAGCTGATCATCACGCACAACAACCGTCGCGCGTCCAAGCTCAAAGCACAACGAAATCTCGCTGACCTCAGCAGGCTTGAGCGCGTTGGCAATCAAGATCTGCGACGATTCATTCCAGCGGACGATGTCGATCTTCTCGCCGTTGAGTTCTTCAACGATGGTCTTGATCCGCGATCCGCGGATACCAACACACGCACCGACCGCGTCAACCTTCGAGTCAATCGAGGACACCGCCATCTTCGTGCGGTAGCCCGCTTCGCGTGCGATCGCCTTGATCTCGATGGTCCGGTCAAGAACCTCGGGGACCTCAACTTCAAACAAGTACTTGATAAAGTCCGGATGCGCCCGGCTCAGGTAAATCTTCACCTGCGCCCCCATGTCCTTCACATCAAGCACAAACGCCCGCACCCGATCGCCAGGCATGAACTGCTCGCCAGGAATCTGCTCGCTCCGCAGCATCACACACTCCGCGCGATCGACCTGCACAACCAAAGCACCCCGGTCATACCGCTGCGCGGTACCGGTGACCAGCTCGCCCTGACGACCCGCAAACTCTTCCATCAGCGACTGACGCTCGTCATCGCGGAAGCGTTGGATCATCACCTGCTTAAATGTCTGAGCCGCAATGCGACCAAAGTCCTGAGGACTGATCTCGAGGGGCTCGTCATACCGGAACAAACTGATCTCACCCGTCAACGGATCAACCGTGCACGAGAACTCCTCAGCATCCAGCGTCCCAAAGTACTTCCGGCACGCAGACACCATCGCCGCCTCAAGATCGCCGATCAAAAGGGATTTCTCAACATTACGCTCGCGTGCAATGCCGTCGAGGATTCTCATCATTTCTTGCGTGTCCATCAGTATCTCCGAGTTATCGAGTTGGTTGGTTGTCGTGCGGCCTATCCCGCACCCAGTCACTATCTATTCCGTCAGCCATACCAGACTGACATCGATTTTCTAAAACGCAAACGACCGGAAACCCCCTATGAGTTCCGGTCATGCATCCCGAATGCGTCTTCGCAAAGACCGCATCCGAACCGAGTTGGACGATCAGATCAGTTCATGATCCGCGTCCTTCCCGACCGTCGGGGGCACTGGCTGGAAGAGCCAATCACCGACATTGTGCATAACCATCGTTCATACAAGAGTCTCCTATAAACGCCGAGCATTCCAAGCCCGACACCAAGAGTCTAGATCACAAGCCCCTCAGGATCAAATAACCGTCTATTTATATAGAGAACCACACCCACCCAAAGACGACCCCCGAACCCCCAAAACGAATCATTCAACGATCCGCTCCCCCTTCTGAATCGCCCGTTTCACCCGCACCGCCCGATTGTTCCGGTGCTGACCCACCTCCGCGAGGAACTTGGGTTCCCCCTCGATGTAGATCACCGCTGGATCCTTCGCATTATGCGTCGTCACCACCAGATCCCCGACCGAAAGCTCTGAAAGCTCCTTGAGCGTGATCGTTGTGTTCGCCAGCGCCACCGACGCCGAAACCCCCGATTGATCGAGGTTCTCAACGATCCGATCCTCCGAACTCGTGTCGTTGTCGTTCCGGTTGATCGCAAACCAGCTCTGGCTGCTCAAGTCATCCATCACAGGCTCAATGACATTGTACGGAATACACAGATTCATCGTCCCCGCCCTCGACGACATCCGCATCTCCAGTCCAATCACCATCACAACTTCATTGGGGGGCACAATCTGCACAAGCTGCGGATTCGACTCATGAGCCACAATCTTAAACTCAAGCGCCATCACGCTGCTCCACGCCTCAGAGAGAGCCGTAAGCCCGCGCCCAAGCACATTGGAAATCAGCCGCTGCTCGATCGGAGTCATCGGCCTCTGCGGAATAAACAAATCCTGATTCGTCCCACCAAGCAACCGATCAATGATCGGATAAATAATCAAAGGCGAGATCTCCAGGCACATCTGCCCCTCAAGCTTGTCCGTCTGAATCAAGTTGTAACTCGTCGGATTCGGCAAACCCGAAACAAACTCGCCATAAGTCATCTGTTCACACGCCGCGACCCGGACCTCAACAATCGTCCGAAGGAACCCAGAGAGCGACGCGCCAAAGTTCCGCGCAAACGCCTCGTGCAGCGTCTCAAGCGCCATCATCTGGTCCTTGGACACCCGTTCAGGCCGTTTGAAGTCGTACTGACGAACCTCGATATTATCCAGATCCTTGCGCGTCCGCGAGAAGATATTGATCTGCGGCGCGGCTTCAACGATGTCCTCGACATCCACCGCCGCCATCAGCGAATCAATCTCATTCTGGTCCAACATACTCATCGAGCACCAACTCCAACCAAAGACACACCGGCCTCCCATCGAGGAAGACACAGTGTGCGTTCTATCGGCCCCGAATCCTCGAATTCTCCACAAATTTCACGATCAATCAATCCCAATCTCATCCGCAGGGAACAAACCGCCAATCGCAAGCGTTGATTCCCTCCACACGACTCAATCAACAGTCGAATCCGATACCATTCACCCCAATATCAATCCGCGACCCCGGAGCCATCCTCAAATGATCCCCACCCTCAAACCACTCTTCCTGACCCTCGCAATCTCATTCCTCGCGCCGCTGGTCCAAGCCCAACCCAATGGCTTCGCCGGATTCGGTGGCAACGCCCAGCCCCCAGTCACCATCACCGCAGAATCCTCCGCGACCGCCCTCACCCCCGGCTCAACCTTCGTCATCGCCGTCACCCTCGACCACGACGACGAATACCACACCTGGCCAAACAAACCAGTCGTCCCCGAAGAACTCGGAGACTTCCCCGCCATCGCCACCACCATCGAAGCTTCCCTCCCAGACTTCTTCACCGCTGGTCCAACCCAATACCCCCAGACCCACACCGTCTCCGTCCGATTCCTCGGCCCACCCATCGACCTGATCACCTACGAAGGCAAAGCCGTCGCCTACATCCCCATCCGAATCGCCGACGACGCCCAGCCGGGAGACTACACCCTCACCTTCGACTCCTTCTACCAAGCGTGCAACGCCACCACCTGCTTCCCCCCAACCCCAGACACCCAGACCCTCACCGTCTCAATCGCAAACTCCATCGCCGACACCGCCCAAGCCATCACCCCCAACCCACTCTTCGACAACTTCGACCCCACCATCTTCTCCAACACCGACGCATGGGGCGACAGCGCCACCGCATCAGTCGCCACACCACTCAACCAACAACGCCAGTTCCTCGGCCTCTTCGTCCTCCCACCCATCGACACCCCCGCAGGATTCGCCATCATCGCCCTCGCCGCCGCTGTTGGTGGATTCATCCTCAACCTCACCCCCTGCGTATTGCCCGTCATCCCCCTCAAGGTCATGACCATCACCAACCATGCAGGAGAATCCAAATCCCGCGCCATCAAGCTCGGCACAATGATGGCCCTCGGCGTCATCGCCTTCTGGGTCGGGATCGGCATCCCCGTCGCCTTCGTCGCCGACTTCGTAGACCCCTCCATCATCTTCGGCGTCTGGTGGGTCACCGGCATCATCGGTCTCCTCATCGCCATCATGGGTCTGGGAATCATGGGACTCTTCACCATCAAGCTCCCACAAAAAACCTACATGATCAACCCCAAAGCCGACTCCCCCTCAGGATCGTTCATGTTCGGAATCATGACCGCAATCCTCGGCCTCCCCTGCTTCGGATTCGTCGCCGGCGCCCTCCTCGCCGGCGCCGCAACCATGCAACCCTGGCAAGTCATGACCATCTTCTTCTCCCTCGGCTTCGGGATGGCCTTCCCCTACCTCATCCTCACCCTCAACCCACAGTGGATGAACAAAATCCCCAAGACCGGTCCAGCGAGTGAACTCGTCAAGCAAGTCATGGGACTCCTCATGCTCGCCGCCGCCGCCTACTTCCTCGGTACCACCGCAATCTCCATCTCATCGAGCCAATCATGGTCCACTCCTTGGTGGTTCAAAACCATCCACTGGTGGATCATCGCCCTCATGGGTCTCACCGCCGGAACCCTCCTCATCGTCCGCACCATCATGATTTCCAAACGCACCGCCCCGCGTCTGGTCTTCGCCGTCATCGGTCTCTTCGTCGCCAGTTCAGGCATCGCCGTCGCCGCCAACCAGACCAGCCACCAGTATCACTACTTCTGGCAGCCCTACTCCCAAACCGCCCTCGATGACGCCCTCGCCAATGGCAAAACAGTCGTCCTCGACTTCACCGCCGAGTGGTGCCTCAACTGCAAAACCCTCGAAGCCACCGTCCTCTCCCGCGATCCCGTCAAGCCCCTGCTCCTGAGCCCAAATGTCGTCCCCATGGCCGCGGACCTCACCGCAATGTCCGCCCCAGGCTGGGACAAACTCCGCGACCTCGGACAAACAGGAATCCCCCTCCTCGTCGTCTACGAACCCGGAAACCCAGACCCCATCTGGCTCTCCAACGCCTACTCCTCATCGCAGGTCGTCGCCGCGATCAATCAAGCCACAGGCAATCAACCCGCCAAGATCTCCGCCAAGGACAGATAATTTCCCCGCAAACGCCTCAATAACCACCACTTGTCAGGTTGCTGAAAAAATCAATTGACCAACGCCGTTTTATGGTCTATTTTTACCCCTGCAGGCCCGATGACCAAACAGTCGTCAGACCAGCGACAACCAAACGCGGGTGTAGCTCAGTGGTAGAGCGTCACGTTGCCAACGTGAATGTCGACAGTTCAAATCTGTTCACCCGCTTTCAGACGCCCGGCTCATCAGAGCCGGGCGTTCTGCATTTTTCCGCTACACACCACCACTCAAAACTCAGACCACCTCGTCAGAAACCCCCAGTTTTTGACCCAGTTTCGTGCTTTTTGGTCGTTCCATATCCCTCAGCTACCGAAAAACGATCCAGAGATCCGTTTCCGGACCTTGCCGAACCCACACCCGTTCAAGCATCATCAGAAGAGAAGCCCAAATCATGAACACACCGCTCGGGAAACTGACCCCACGCATCGCCATCCTCACCATCCTCGCAATCACCGGCACCTCCATCGCCGCACTCGCGCCAAAGACAAAGCCAATCCGCAAGCAAGCCCCAAAGCAAGCGACCTCCCAGCCCGCAAAGCGCGCCCCAACAACAAACAAAAAAGACCAACGCTCACTCAACCAGCGGACAGCCCAGCCAATTGCCCAAATCGATCCAGCCCAAGCACCACTCCCCGGACCAGCGATCTTCCCCTTCGAATACCGCACCATCAACGGCACCTTCAACAACCCAACCAACCCACTCTGGGGCGCTACAGGTACCAACCTCGCACGCATGATGCCCGCAGACTACGCAGACGGACAGGACACACCCGCAGGCGCCGGCCGCCCATCTGTCCGCCACATCTCTAACGCGATGTGCGCCCAAGACGATCTCAACATGCCAAACCACTACGCCTACTCAGACTTCATCTGGCAGTGGGGCCAGTTCCTCGACCACGACCTCGACGAAACCCCAATCGCTAGCCCCCAAGAAACCATGGACATCCCAGTCCCAATGGGTGACGCATGGTTCGATCCAAACTGGAGCGGAACACAAACCATCGCCCTCGACCGATCCGCGTACACCCACATCAACAAGGTCCGCGAGCAGATCAACAACATCACCTCCTATGTAGACGCCTCCAATGTCTACGGCTCAACCATCGAGCGTGCCTACGAACTCCGCACAAACGACGGCACAGGACGACTCAAAACAAGCGAAGGAAACCTCCTCCCCTTCAACACCAACGCCTTCCACAACGCACCAACAGATCACGACCCATCACTCTTCCTCGCAGGCGACATCCGCGCCAACGAACAAGTCGCCCTCACCGCAATGCACACCCTCTTCGTCCGCGAGCACAACCGCATCGCCGCCGAGATCGCCGCACAAATCCCATCTTCCTCAGGCGAACTCATCTACCAATACGCCAAAGCAATGGTCACCGCAGAAATCCAATCGATCACCTACAACGAGTTCCTCCCCAAACTCCTCGGCGAAGACGGAATCCCCGCTTACACAGCGTACAACCCAAACGCCAACGCGAGCATCGCCAATGTCTTCGCCGCCGCCGCATACCGCGTCGGTCACACCATGCTCTCCTCACAAATCCAGCGACTCGATGCCAACGGCAACGAAGCACCCGAAGGCCACCTCCCCCTCGCCCAAGCGTTCTTCAACCCAACACACATCACAAACAACGGCATCGAATCACTCCTCCGAGGACTCGCAAACCAACGCGCCCAAACAGTCGATGTCTTCGTCGTTGACGATGTCCGCAACTTCCTCTTCGGACAACCCGGCGCAGGAGGTTTCGACCTCGCATCACTCAACCTCCAACGCGGTCGCGACCACGGCCTCCCTTCCTACAACGACATCCGCATCGCCTATGGACTCCCAGCAGTCACCGACTTCAGCGAGATCAACCCAAGCACCGATGTCATCGCAAGACTCCAAAATGCCTACGAAGATGTAGACCAGATCGACGCATGGATCGGGTTCCTCGCCGAACCACACCGCCCCGGCGCGTATGTCGGTGAAACCCTCTGCCGTGTCCTTGGAACCCAGTTCACCAACCTCCGCGACGGCGACCGCTTCTGGTACGAAACCTACCTCCCCGCAGACCTCGTCGCCGAGGCCCAAGCGATGACCCTCGCCCAGATCATCCGCGCCAACACAACAATCAGCACCGAGATCCAAGACGATGTCTTCACCATCGAGCAGGTCTGTGCCGCAGACTTTGCAGAACCACTGGGTTCACTCAACTTCCTCGATGTCAGCGCCTTCCTCAACCTCTATTCCAGCGGAGACCCCGCCGCCGACTTCGACAACAGCGGCACCTTCAACTTCCTCGACATCACCGCATTCCTCGCCGCATTCGGAGACGGCTGCCCATAAGTATTTTCTGATACAACCCGATCAATCAAAACGCCCCGCAGTTCCTACCGCGGGGCGTTTTTCATTGACCCAATGATCGACAAACTCAGCAATTTCGTATCAAAGCCCACAATCCATGCCACGCCAACCCCCTTGAGCGACCTAGACCGTTAGCACAGAAGCCCAATCCGCCAACGGAGACTTATGTCATTCGCCGAACTCTCATCAAAAGATGTCCATGAATGCCACCAGATCGCTCGCCGCTGCCGCGACGCCGGTGCCGACACGGACAACTGGAGGCAGGTCCTGCTCACCAACCTCCGCGAGTTTGTCGGAGCCCAGGTCATCATCAACTCCGAAATCGAAAACTTCGGCGCCTCCAACACCCAACCCACCAAGTTCATAGGGATCCACCGAGCCGGTTGGATCTCCGAAGAAGCCGAACAACGCTGGCGACAATACGCCCAGTCCATACCAGTCGAGCGCACCCCCGAATACCCCTACCTCAGCAAGTTCTCAGGCAAAACAATGCTCCTCTCCAGAAACCAAATCTGGGGCCCCAACACTTGGTACAACTCACACACCTTCAATGAAATCCACCGAGTCTGCGGCATCGACGACTATGTCATCTCCATCTGCCCAACCAACATCCCAAACCGATGCACCACACTCTGGCTCCACAAAGGTGTAGGCACCCGAGACTTCACACCAAGAGAACAAGCCATCATCTCCCTCATCCACATCATCATCAACGACGAAATCGGCACCTACCTCTCCGCCGCCGACGAACCCACGCCCAGCTCACTCACCACCCGAAGACTCGAAGTCCTCGCCCTCCTCATCCAAGGCGACTCCGAAAAACAAATCGCCTACCAACTCGGAATCGCCCGCGCCACCATCCACGACCATGTCCTCGCGATCTACCGACACTGGAATGTCTCATCCAGAGGCGAACTCCTCGCAAAGTTCATCGGACGCGCCAAACCACAGCTCGAACCAGCGTTGCACAATCCACACAAGAACAAGCAGATTCCGTAATCCATCCGCACCCCCCAAAGAGTGGGGGCGCATCCCGCCAACTCTGCACGAAGATGTATGTGTTGAAGGGAACGATCCCGCAACAAGAAATCAAACACACCCGAACAGGAGTTTCAAGAATGAAGACCACCAACACACCACGCCGCTCACTCGCCACCCTCGCCATCGCGGGACTCGCGATCTCGTCCGCCACAACCACCCAAGCAGAAATCCTGCTCCTCGCCGGAAGCCAAGGCGTCATCCACCAGCTCGACACCGAGACCGGCGAAGTCACCTTCCGAGGTGTCTGCGCCGGACCGGTCAACTCCATGGTTGTCCACGACGAAACCCTCTACCTCGGTGACGAGAACGGCACCGTCTACGCCTTCGATGTCAACACCAACTTCATCACCTCCGCCTTCTCCGTCCCCGCTGATGCCAGCGCGATGTCATGGATCGGTGAAGAACTCGTCGTCGCCGACAGCGCCGGAGAAATCTTCTACATCGACTCAACCACACACGAAGTACTCGACTCCACGCAAATCACCGACACCGACATCACCGCGATGGGTCTCGACGCCGGCGGAATCTTCGTCGGTGGTCAATCGACAATCGCCGTCCGCTCAAACATCGGTCAACAGAACTTCGCCTTCTTCGCCGCCTGCGGCTCCCTCATCAACTCCATGGCATTCGGTCCAGACACCATGTACCTCGGAGGCATCGCCTTCGGTGGATCAGCCTCAGGAACCGTCTACCTCTTCGACAAGTTCGAAGGAGGAGTCCAATACACCGGCACCCACCCAGTCGAATCAGACACCACCGCAATGGTCGCCGTCGGACAAACACTCTACATCGCCGGAACCGACGGCATCATCCACGAGATGAACGCCCAGACCGGTGATATCACCCGCACCTTCGACTCCGGAATCAACATCCAAGCGATGACTCCCGTCGACGGACTCCCATCATGCCCCGCAGACTACGACGCCTCCGGAGATCTCAACTTCCTCGACATCAGCCGATTCCTCGACCTCTTCAACCAACGCCTCGTCCCAAGTGACACCAACGGCGACGCCAACTTCAACTTCCTCGACATCAGCCGATTCATCAGCGTCTACTCCAGCGGCTGCTAACCCAACCCACACCCTCTTGGAGCCCTGCACCGTCAACACCGTGTGGGGCTCTTTTCATTTTTCAATCCACAAAAAAGCCCGGCACCAATCGGTACCGGGCTCACACAGTCAATCAGTTCCAAATCATGCCTCAACGCGAGGCTTCGCCGTCGACCGAACATGCAACTCGCTGAGCTGCTCGTCGTCCACAATATTGGGCGCCTCGCACATCAGGTCCTGCCCGGTCATCGTCTTGGGGAACGCGATGACCTCACGGATATTCTCCGTGCCGCACATATGCATCACGAGCCGGTCAAGCCCAAACGCCACACCACCGTGAGGCGGCGCACCATAAGAAAGCGCATCCATCAAGAACGAGAACTTCTGCTTCGCTTCTTCGATGCTCAACCCAAGCAGCTCAAACACCTTCGACTGCACATCCGCCCGGTGGATACGGATCGACCCGCCACCAATTTCCGACCCATTGCAGATCATGTCATAGCCATCGGAGACAATCGATTCGACCATATCGATGTCCTTCGCGTCCGCAGAAAGCAACCGCTCGACCTCATAGTCCGTCGGAGCCGTAAACGGGTGGTGCAGCGCATGGTACCGCTGCGCATCCTCAACCCATTCAAACATCGGGAAGTCATACACCCAAAGGAAGTTCCACATCCCCTCAGGAATCAGATCAAAGTCCTTCGCGATCTTGAGTCGAAGCTCACCCAGCGAACGAGTGACTACGCCATAGGTATCCGCCGCAAACACAACCGCGTCCCCGTCCTCAAGCCCAAGCGTCGAAACCAGTTCGTCCTGAATATCACCCAAGAACTTCCCGATCCCGCCCTCAAGATTCCCACCAACAAACTTCGTCGTCGGGATCCCGCCCGCGCCAAAGTCCTCAGCGAACTTGCTAAACGCATCTGTCGTCTTGCGAGTAAACTTCTCCGCAACCCCAGGCACCCGGAACGCCTTCACGCACCCCTTCTCCATGCCCAGCGCGTTCTGGAACACACCAAAGTCCGTCTTCCCAGCAAGATCCGAAATGTCCACAAGCTTGAGATCAAACCGGGTATCCGGACGGTCGCTCCCGTAGTTGTTCATCGCATCCTGATAAGTCATCCGAGGGAACTCGCCGAGCTCCACATCCATGATGTCCTTCCAGATTTTCTGCGCAAACCCCTCCATGATCTCAAGCACCGCGTCGCGATCCACGAACGCCATCTCAAGGTCAATCTGCGTGAACTCCGCCTGACGATCCGCACGCGGATCTTCATCCCGGAAACAACGCACAATCTGCAAGTACCGATCACACCCAGCAATCATCAGAATCTGCTTGAACAGCTGAGGCGACTGAGGCAACGCATACCACATCCCTTCCTGCTGCCGCGAAGGCACCAAGAAGTCCCGAGCACCCTCAGGAGTAGACCGGCACAACATCGGTGTCTCAATCTCAAGGAACCCGTGCTCATCAAAGTAATCGCGCGTCAGCTTCGTCAACCGGTGACGGGTCTGCAAAATCTTCTGCATCGCAGGACGACGCAAGTCAAGATACCGGTACTGCAACCGCGTCTCTTCACCAGGAAGATTCTTCTCATCACTCGGCACAAACGGCAGCTTCTTCGTCTTCGAAAGCACCTTGAGTTCCGTCGCAACAATCTCGATCGATCCCGTCGGGATCTTCGGGTTCTTCTTCGCCCGCTCGCGCACCACTCCGGTCACTGAGATGCAGTCCTCGTTGCGTAGACGATCACCCGCTTCAACAAGGTCCGCCGCCGAATCCTCGCTGTCGAACACCACCTGCGTGATCCCATCACGATCCCGCATATCCACAAAGATCAACCCAGATCCATGCCCACGAAAGGCATTGACCCAGCCGTTCAAAGTGACGGTCGATCCAATGTCAGATTCTGCAATCTGCCCGCAAGTGTGCGTCCGCATACCCATAGTTCATCTCACCAAAATAAGGTCAAAAACAACCGCCCGGAGCAAGTTCTCCGTGCGAACCACCATCATAGCAGCGTGCCACCCACGAACGAACACAGCCCAATCCCAGCCCCCCAGCCACCCAAACTCATCCAAGCCAATCCTTACGGGCACCCCATCCCATACGCCTGCAGATACGCACTGATATCAAGAAAGTTGAACGACCCATCCCCATCGAAGTCCAACTGCGAACTCAAGAACTCCGAGATATCCAGAAAGTTCAGCGCCCCATCCCCGGTCAAGTCCGCCGCGCACGACGCCGGCGTCCCCCAATGCACCCGCACCGAATCATCCAGATCCGACGCCGTGACCACATCCATCGCCCCATCAAGATTCAGATCACTCATCGCAATCGTGCTCGATTCAGAGGCAGGCAACACCGCAATACTCTGGAATGTCCTGCCCTCAGACTGCGCCCACACCTGATGCCGGTTGGTCGAATCGTCCCCGCCGAAAGCCGCACGGATACTCCCAACAAGATCAGGGAGCCCATCATTCGTAAAATCACCGGCGATGACCTCTGACACCGTGGTGCCCGAAAGATCGTGCAGGTACACCGAACGATCAATCATCCCCGATGCATCCAAAGAATGGACCGATATCCCCGACCCCAAATCGAGCGTTTCATAATTCGCTGAAACAAGATCGAGATTCCCATCAAGATCCATATCTTCAACAATGATCCAATACGAGTTGATCGGAGCTTGTAAATAGGCACCCTGAGCAAAGGTGCCATCCTGCTGATTGATGTACACATCAAACCCATTCGTAGTCCCGATCACAAAATCAAGGAATCCATCACGATCCCAATCCAGCACCCCAGGCTTCACCGTCGATCCAGCATTGAGATCAATCATTTGCGTCAAAACCATTTGCGCATCGCCAACCCCCCGGTACACATGCGCCTCATCATTCGTGTAATCGATCCCGATCACATCATCCTTCCCATCCCCATCAAAGTCCGCGGCAACAACACCACGATACTCACCACCATTCGGGTTCGTATACACAATCTGCGGCCCAAAGGTCCCATCCACAAGCACCGGCTTGACCACCATCCTATCAAGAATACCAACCACCACAATCTCCGCAAGCCCATCCCCACCAAGATCTGCAGAGACACTCATGAACGCGTCATTGACACCCGGGACATCCACAAACTCGCCATCATTCACATCAACGAGCCGACCCTTCGTCTGTGCTCCGACCATAAACAACTCATCAATGCCATCGGCATCAAAGTCACGAGGGAACATATGCAGCGGTTGCTTTTGTCCTTCAAACTGTGAAGCACCAAAGCTCGGAATCCCATCCAAGCCCTCCCGCTGCGGACTCGCCCGGATGGTGTAGCCAAACTCCAACTCCTCGTTAAACTCAGCAAAAAACTTGTGAACACTGATATCACCCGTCCACAGCAAATCCATCAACGAGTCCCCATTCAAATCCAGCGCGGTACACACGACAGACCGCGCCCCATAGTCTGCAAATGGGATGCTCCTTGGCGTATTCCCCGTTTCTATCTGCACCCGATGAGAACCCGCCGACAATGGATCAAAGAGCAGCCACTTCTCCTCGATGAGTTCAGGCCCATTGGACAACGCATCAATGCCCGTCACCAACAACTCATCAAACCCCGATAAATCAACATCCCCAGGCACACACTCCGCACGCTCATCGCCCACCAATGGCAACGCGAATGGCGTCGTCACCCCATTGGTAAAATTCGGAATCAAAAGCGTCTGTCGGCTTGGCCGGTCATAAATCACAATGTCAACCGCGGGATCAGAATCAAAGTGACCAAAGACCGGATAGTCTTGCTCAACCACATGCCCAATCGCAGGCACCGAAGCCAGCCGAGCCGCAAGCACCGAATCTGTTCCAGTCCCCTCGATGAGAATAAACCCTTCTGTTTCCTGATCCAGCAATAGCACATCCAGATCAGCATCCCCATCATAATCCATCAGCGGATACAGCACATTCTGGCCAGTCAACATCGACGCGTCATAACTCGAATACGCAGACCCCGCCTCGCGTGATGACCACCGCACAACAACCTTCTGGTTCGTCGTATTGATAACCAAATCAGCCAGCCCATCCCCATCCAGATCCCCCGCACGGATCGTGAGTCCAGAATCAAGATACCTATTTTGAAACTCGGATTCATAAAAAAGATCATCAAACTGCTCATCCGTCCAGTTCACAACCGCGCCATCTTCAACCCACCCAATCGTGATCCAATCTTCTTCCTCGTCGGCCATGATCAGATCAGGCCACCCATTCCCATCAAGATCCGCAGCGGTCGCCGCATCAAATGAAAGCTGGAAGTGAAACTGATAGAAAGTAAACCCGGTCGAACCATCTTTCCTGATCTCACCAAGCGCGTACTGGATGTTGTTGTCGAAGAAAGTTTTTCGAAAGATGAGATCATCGACGCCGTCGTTATTGATGTCACGGACCTCGGTGACAGAACCCAGATCAACACCTGGAATCTGTCCAGTCCAGTCATACCCATAGTCAAACCGCACACCACCAGCACCCAGCGCCTCCCCATACTCCGAAGGAATCACCCGACCCGGTCCCCCGCCCGCGGCACTCATGCAACACAGACCCAGCAACAGAAAAATCACAAACAGGATTCGGTCAGCAATATTCATGGGAGGCGCCTCAGGTCAAAGTGCATTGCTTTGGGAAAAGACCCACAATCGCGAGCCAATACAAGTATAACGAAACCCGCACACCGCACAAGACAAAAGGCAAAAAGAGAGGCCCAGGCCGCGACAGAATCGCGCCCGGGCCTCACGCACAGGACAGTTGAAGATGGTCGTCACGGCCCAGCCGCACCGACACAACGAACAACGCCCCGCATCCGCGAGGTATTTCATCAGTCTTTCAAAACAGTCATAAATCCCCAGCTGATCACGCCGCCGACCAGCCCCCATCTTCAAGCGCGTCATACCCACACTTGAACAGCTGCATCTTCTTCGCCGCTTCAGGATCGGTAAACCGGTACCCCACCTCAAACTTCCGGAACCCCCGTTTCACAAGCCGAACAACTTCCGCTTCCCCCGCATGGGTTCCAGCATCAGTGTCCAAACTCAGATTCACCCGGTCCCCAATCGTAAACTTCGGACGCTTCGTGTACTGCACCCGCACCCCCGTCGCCGAGAAGTCCAGAACAAGCCCGCATCCATCACACGACATCCGCCGTGCGAGAAAGCGCGGATTTCTCCGCGCTTCAGGCTTATCGATCTCCTCGATCATTTTCGCGATTGCAGTCCATCGGCTCATACCCCAAATATCGAACCGCTCTCGGAGTCCAACAAGCACTATTCCCGAATCACCGCACACAGTCTCCATCACGCCACCACAAACCGCACAACCGTCACAAACCGTCCCGACGATGGACCTACTACCATCACCCATGGACATCCTCAACGCATACCCCAACCGACCAGGCGACCGCCCGATCCACACCCCTCCCCACGGCCCGCCCCAGACCGACCGCATCCCAGCCGCCGTCTATCAAGCGATGGGCGAACCCGAGATCAACCGGATGTTCCATGCGTTCTACCACCGGCTTGCCAAATCCTCGATCGCGGACATGTTCCCCAAGAGCGAGAAGAACCTGATCAAAGCCGCGGAGAAGAACGCGTCGATGTTCGTCTTCCTCTTCGGCGGCCCGCACCTTTTTCAGCAGCGCCATGGCCCGCCGATGATGCGGGCGCGGCACTTGCCGTTCATTATTGATGAAGCGGGGCGTCAGGAATGGCTCCGGTGTTTCAAAGAAACTCTTGATGAAGCGCCGGAGAAGTATTCGATGCCGGCGGAGCATGTCGATGCGGTGTGGAAGTTTGTGTACGATTTCAGTGGTTGGATGGTCAACGCAAAGGAAGAACGATGAATATGAAACTCGCTTCGATTGCAGTCTTTGGTTCCGTTTTGGTTGTCTTGGGGTTTGGGGGGTGCGCGACGACTGAGGAGTCGGATGGTGAGAACACCTTCATGGGCAGCGGCGGGCCGTTGAGTGGGTCGGATGTTGGGGCGGTGCTCGATGAGTGGCACCATGCGGCGTCGGTGGGGGATCTAGAGCGGTATATTGGATTGATGACCGAGGGGGCGGTGTTTATGGGGACCGATGCGCATGAACGGTGGACCCGGAAAGAGTTTCGCGCGTACGCGGCTCCACACTTTGCCGATGGGCATGGATGGACTTATGTGGCGCGGGATCGGCATGTGCAGACCAATGCGTATGGGGATGTTGCGTGGGTCGATGAGATTCTGGATCACGAAACCTACGGCCAGCTCCGCGGGACGGCGGTGCTGCGGCAGAATGGGGATATCTGGCGGATCGGGTTTTACTCGTTGACCTTCATTGTCCCCAACGATGCGGTGGCGGATGTGCTCAAGGTGATCCACAAGGACGAGGGCGGGAGCATGGATTCTGGGGGGTGATGCTGGGTGGTTATCCGAGGCAGATGATGAGGGCGTGGATGATGGCTCCGACGCCGAAGGTCAGGAGTAGGAGGATGAGGTTGATCCAGAAGTGTTTGGTGAACCCGACTTTGAGACCGACTGCGAGGGGTGGGATGAGGACGCAGAGGATGATCATGATGATTTTGTTGTCTTGAATGTCTGCCATGGGGTGGGGCTCCTGTGGTTTTGTTGAGTTCGATTGTACAGGATTTTGTGGCTCTGTGGAGCGTGGTGGCGGCTTTGCGGAGGGATTCTGTGGCGCGGAGGTGGTGGGAAGAGAAGACCCCCTCCGTCCGCTGCGCGGCCACCTCCCCCGGCCCCCCAAAGTGAAGCCTGGGGGAGGTGAGTTTGGATTGGGGGTTGGAAGACACAGGCGGGACGCCTGTGACACGGGGGGAGGGGGAAAGAGTGGTGGCGGCTTGGTGCGCGAGGTCGGCGGCTTGTTGGAGCGCGGAGAGGGATTGGAGATGGAGGTTGGTGTGGATGGCTGGGGTTCGGGCGGCGTTGATGGATTGGATGGCGCTGACGGCGGATTGGTAGTCTTCGCTTTGGGTGAGTTTGGCGAGTTGTGGGAGGGTGAGGCCGTGGATTTGGCAGATGAGGATGGGGGTCATCGCGGGATCGAGGAGGTCTTCGAGGAGACTCTCTGTGAGTTTGGTCGTCGGTTGTGGTGTGTCGCTTTGCTCGGCTTGATGCATGATGCCCCCTTGGTTGAATGTGGGTGGGGGCTGAGGGAATTGTAGTTGGTCAGCGTGGGGATTGGAAGGGGGGTGTTGGGAACTGGGGGAGATTTGCGCACGGATTTGGTTGTATACCAGTTCAAGATCCTGGAGGAGTCGAAGACGACACCTCCACGGTACCCGGCCTTCGACACTCAGTTACACAATTTGTAGATGACACTACCCTCGATCTTTCGTGAAAGTTCTGGTGAGACATTTATCCCAACTTGCTGACCCTTAGTCGCTACTTCCACGGGAGTCTTTTCAACTTGCAATGACTTTGCAGCAAATACCACGATCTGCTCTGGGAGGATCATAGCAAAGTGGTCACCTGTCGAAACCGCTTGTTCACACACGAAAGAAATCACATTTGGTTCAGGATAATATTTTGTAATAGTGCCAGCGACAACAGGATTGTTGGGTATCGGGAGGCATCTTCCGGGTCTCAATAGAATAGATTTCACATCTTTACCAGTCCATCCATAATGATCGACGGCTAAAGCAATTTTCCACAGATCCCAGGTTGTTGCCAAGCAGATGTTGTTTGTCAAAGCGTCTTGAATTTGCTCGTCGGTATACGGGACGCCGTTGGTTCGTTTTAAAGGGGGCATCCCGAATTGATGATTGACAAGCATGACTCCATTTATCTCTGATGCTTTATTTTCCCTGCTTTTTCGAAGCATGTGTTTGACAAGTTGCATCAAATCTTTTTCGGTTGGATTAGCTGTGAGTCCTTTGACTTCAAACAATAAAATTGGATCCTCCGAATCATCAACCATATCTTCAGCTAAAGCCAAGTTTGAGTCAGATCTGCCTTCGTCAACCGATTTTATATGAGTTAAGCCAATTTTTTGGAGCACTTCCACGCATGAGTCAACAAGATATTCGCCTTGTTCGGTAAGAATTCTGGTTTCGTGTATGGCAGCATCTCTAGCTTCTTGTATTTTTGTATTGAGCTCAACGAGTCGTTTGTGGTGAGTTTTGACTGCTGACTCATATTCATTTTGTAGATTTAAAACCTGAGAAGTAGAATATTCTTTTTGTAGAGACCAAAGTTCGCTCTCCTCAGGGCAGCATGTAGGACACACTACTGGCAAGATATCCCTTAGCAAGATCTTGAAATAGTTTTCAATGTCGACAGGCGGCGGAAGAACGATATATAGGCCTTTGCCAGATTCGAATTGAAATCCAACAATTTTTTCGAATTTATTTAGAGCAATTGCCTTAAAATTGTCGGGAAGTTGGCTGCCGAATTTTCGGCTAAAAGTAGCATAGTAAGTAGACTTCTTAAGATGATTTGTTAGTGGTTTCCAAGCAGAGATATCTGTTGAAGTAATCTGTGAGCCTTGCTCTGCAGTTGCATTAAGTGAGTTTATGCATTTGTGTCCGAGAATTTCTAAGTTGCTTATTGATTTGTATTTAGCGTCAGACCTTCCCCATCCCTTTTGTCCACTCCAGTATTCTCCAATAAAAAGATCTTCCAGAAAGAGAATGCAGCAAGCTCCATTTTTAACAGCTAGGTCAATATCGCTTGAATGCTTTTTCATGCAAACTGGAGCGCCGGAGAGCCACCCTTGATCAGCTTTTTGTCTCCATTGATATATGCCATCTGAAAGCTGTGTGAAACTTGATGTGCCACTTGGAAGATTGACTGATGAGTAGCACATCAAGACATCAAACTCATTTGGGTTTGATACTGTAGATTGCAATGAAACTGTGCGAGCCAGAGGTTCAGCGTTCACACGAATGTATTTTCCATAAGTGAACGGTACAGTTGTATATCCAAGGTCTTCGAGGATTGTATTTGTTTGGTTATGAAAATCGGCAGTATATAGATTCAATGAGCGACTCATCCAACTGCCGCCACTACCTTCTGTGCGGCATCGCCCAGATCACCGGCGGCTTGGAGGGTCGGCAGATCCGCGGCGGCGTCTTCTAGGATCTTTCTTCCTGCTTCGACATTGGTGCCTTCGAGTCTGACGACCAGTGGGACGGAGAATCCGATGGATTTGGCGGCGTTGACGATGCCTTGGGCGATGATGTCGCAGCGCATGATGCCTCCGAAGATGTTGACGAGGATGCCGTTGACGGCGGCGTCGGAGAGGATGATGCGGAAGGCTTCGGTGACGGCTTCTTCGGTTGCTGAACCACCGACATCGAGGAAGTTTGCGGGTTCGCCGTTGAAGAGTTTGATGGTGTCCATGGTTGCCATTGCGAGTCCTGCGCCGTTGACGAGGCAACCGATGTTGCCGTCGAGTGCGATGTAGGACATTCCGAACTTGGCGGCTTGGATTTCTGCGGGGTCTTCGTCTTCTGGGTTGGACATGGCGACGAGGTCTGGGTGTCGGAAGAGTCCGTTGTCATCGAAGTTGAACTTGGCGTCGATGGCGATGACTTGGCCGTCGGGGTAGGTGTCGTTTGGTGGGGTGACGACGAGCGGGTTGATCTCGGCGAGTGAGCAGTCTTTGGCGTGGTAGAGTTCGGAGAGTTTGAGCATGATGGTCGCGGCTTGGCGGACTTGCTTGCCTTTGAATCCCATTTTGAAGGCGACTTCGTTTGCTTGGTAGGGCTGGAGACCGATCTGTGGGTTGATGGGTTGTTTGATGATTGCGTCTGGGGTGTCGTGTGCGACTTGTTCGATTTCGACGCCGCCTTCGCGGGAAGCGATGAGGGTGTTGCGGCGGGTGTTGCGGTCGGTGGTGATGGCGAGGTAGTACTCGTCGGGGACGGACTTTCCATCAGGACCGGGTTCTCTATCGGCGATGTCAACGCCTGCGGCTACGAGCAATGTGTTGACTTCGAGTCCTTCGGCGCCGGTTTGGGCGGAGACCATTTTGTTGCTCAGCATGAAGTCTGCGGCGGCGGTGGCTTCTGTTGCGGAGCGTACGAGCTTGACGAATCCGGCTTTGCCTCGTCCGCCTGCGAAGACCTGTGCTTTGACGACGGCGAGGTCGGTGCCTGCGGCTTTGGTGACTTCGGTGTATGCGTTTGCGGCGTCGTTGGGGTCTTTGATGACTGATCCGGCTGGGACGGGGATGCCGAAGGCGGAGAGGAGGTCGCGTGCTTGGTATTCGTGGATTTTCATCTTTGGGTCCGTCCTGATGGATGAGTGTGGATTTGGTTTGTGTGTTAGTTTAGCGGGTTTGGTGTGGGTTTGGGGGTGTGGTGGGGGGTAAAAAGACAGCACGGACTCCGAGGAGCCCGTGCTGGTGTAAATCAAGATGTCAACTTTGATTGCTCAAAGAGCAATCAGGTGTTGGCTCCGCGTTTGATTAGGCGCGGTTGCGACGGCAAGCAGCGATGCCGCCGAGGCCGAGGAGTGCGAAAGCACCTGGGGCTGGAACGACATTCCACTGGCCGATGACGACTGAGATGTCATCGTCGGTGTCAGCGAATGCGCCGATGTTGCCGCTGGTGTTGCCAGCGAGCATGTCAGCGTACTGAGCAGCTGAGACGTCCCATGTTGCTGAGCCGGTGAATGCAACTGCGCCGGTGACGAAGTCTGTCGAGGTGTCGACGGTCCATGACCAGAAGTTGAGGCCTGTGTTGCCTGAACCGTTGAAGAGGCCTGGGGTGGCGTCTGAGCTGTTGCCAGCTGCGGCGAGGTCACCGGTGCCGCTGATGAAGATGCCAGCAGCGGTTGGAGCGCTGAAGAAGTCTTCGAGGAGCACACCGATGTTGTCGGTGCCTGATGCGTCCGCTGATGAAAGACCAGCGGTTGCGGTGAAGGTGACCTGATCGACGACCGAGAGGTCAACATTGAGGAGGACATCTGCGGAAGCGGTCATTGCGGTTGCGGCGATTGCGAGGCCTGCGATTGTTGCGAACTTGTTCATTTGGGTTCTCTCTTTCTTTCTCTTACTCTTTTGTGAGCGGCGGTTTTGTATCAACAACAGATCGATACAGCCGCTCACTGAATCAGAGGACAGCATGGCTGTGCTCTGAGTCCTGATGTGCAATCTGAGACTGGCTCGGATTGCGATATGAGGGTATCCCCCCATACAGGGGCTGTATAGTACTGCTGGATGAGCATGAAGACAGTGAAAACGCCCGAATTTAGGAGAATTTCCTCGTTTTCGTTGTTTTTGGAGAGTTGTTTATTGAATTCGGACCAATCGATTTGGGATTGGTCCAAGAACTACTGGTAAATCTATCATTTACAATAAGTAATGGTTCAATGGCTTGTGAAATTTTGGTGCTTACGCGACGGATAGGGCATCGAGGGCTTCGAGGAGTTTGGGGACATAGACATAGCCTGGTCCGCCTTGCATGGTGACGACGACGCCGGCGAGCTCGATGATCTGGGCGCGGGTCGCGCCGGCTTTGACGCATTTCTCGATATGAGAGTACATGCAGGGCTCGCAGCGGAGGGCCATGCCGATCGCGAGGGCGATGAGCTCTTTCTCGCGGACGGAGAGGGCGCCTTCTCCCATGAGTTTGCCGAACATCGCGCCGAATCCTGAGGAGATGTCCGGGGCTTGGGTGTGCATGTTTTTGGCCTTGGCGGGCCATTGCTCGAAGAACTTGGAGGCGTTGGACTGGTCGGCGGTTTCGGTGGTCATTGGAGGCTCCTTGGTATGGCGTGTGCAAACACGATAAGATTATCCGTATTGTACGCATTCTAGACAGAGTTGTCTAGTATTGTGGATGTGAAATGGATGTGGTTGTTTTGGAGTGGATCTGGTAGTGTGTGTATATAGGGAGGTTCTGATGATTCAAGGAACACTCAATATCAAGAAGCTGCTGGGCGCGATGCGTCGGTTGGATGCGTCGGATTTGCATATCAAGGTGGGGATCCCTCCGACTTACCGGATTGGTGGTGAACTGCGTCCGATTGATGCGGACCCGGTGAGCGAGGATGAGGCGGATCATCTGCTCGACCCGCTGCTAAGTGATGTGCAGAAGAAGAAGTTTGATGAGACGGGTGATCTCGACTTTGCGTGGCACCTTGAAGACGCGGACGGTGGGGGGGACCGGTTCCGGATCAACATGCTGCGGTCGGGGAATCACACGCACGCGGCGGTGCGGCGGGTGAAGGCGGAGATCCCGAGCTATGCGGATCTGCGGCTGCCTCCGGTGTACTCGCAGATTGTCAAGAAGCAGCGGGAGGGGTTGGTGTTGATTGTTGGGGTGACGGGGTCGGGGAAATCATCGACGCTCGCGGCGATGCTTGATGAGGTGAACGCGACGCGGCCGGTGAACATTATTACGATTGAAGATCCGGTGGAATACCGGTTTATTCCCAAGCAGGCGATCATCTCGCAGCGCGAGATCGGGATTGATGTGACGGACTTCCACGAGGCGCTCCGGCATGTGGTTCGTCAGGACCCGGATGTGATTTTCATTGGTGAGATGCGCGATCAGGAGACGGTGCTGTCTGCGATTCAGGCGGCGGAGACCGGGCACCTGGTTTTTGCGACGCTGCACACTTCGGACACGATGGGGGCGTTTGGTCGGATGCTTGAGTTCTTCCCGCAGGAGGAACGCTCGTTTATACGCAACTCGCTGGCGTCGACGATGAAGGCGATCTGCGCGCAGCGGTTGGTGCCTGCAAATCCGGAGCTTGCTTCGCAGGATGGTGGGTCGAAGGTGGTGCCTGCCGTTGAGGTGTTGCTGACTTCTCCGATGGTGCGCGAGTTGATCCGCGATGAGCGGGATTCGGATCTGCCTTCGGTGATCGCGACGAGCCGATCGGAGGGGATGGTGAGCTTTACGCAGTACCTCGCGGAGTTGGTGAATAAGGAATGGATCAGCTCGCAGGTTGCTCAGGAGTATGCGCCGAACCGGGATATGCTCAACTCGATCCTGAAGGGTGTTGAAGTGAAGGCGCAATCGCTGGTTGGTCGGATCAAGGGCTAGTTCTTGTTTTGCAAGAATTGATGATCGTATTTGTTCAATAAATCGATGTATTCGTGGCCTACAGTATTGGTATGCGGTGGTTGCCGCGCGTAGTAGGGAATGAAGTGAAGGAGTACAGGCATGAAGCGGATGATGACAACGGTGTGTTTGGTGGCGTGTGTTGGTGGTCTGTCGTTGGTTGGTGGGTGTGGTGGCGAGGGTGATTCTTCGTCGGCGCCTGCTGCTGCGAAGAAGCCGAGCGTGAACGCGATGGCGGTGAAGGGGGCGTTGGTGTTTCGGAAAACCTGCGCGACTTGTCACGGAGCGGATGCGAAGGGGATGGAGAACAACGGTCCTGATCTGACAGCATCTGTGTTTGTCAAAGAGACGAGTTCAGAGGATTTGCTGACTTATGTGCAGACTGGGCGTGAAGTACCTGGTGGTGTGCCGATGCCTCCGCGTGGTGGGTTTACCGAGGAGATGCTTCCAGACGAGGACATCGTGAAGGTGATCGCGTACTTGAAGAACTTCCCTGGGAACAAGCCTTAAGTGCTTGGTTGAATATTTGGAAATGATAAAATTTTGATTGCCCCGGTGTGTTCTTGCATATCGGGGCTTGTTATTGAGTGGGGAGTTGATAGGCTTTCGACCCGGTTGTTGTGCACGATCGGCATTGGAGTGTTTTGAGATGAAGTGGGCAGTTTTGAGTGTTGTGTTATCGGGCTGTGTGTGTTCCGGGGTTGTCCTGGGTGGCGTGGTTGTGGACGATGAGGTGTGGGGCTTGGCAAGCTTGGGGCACGAGATTGATGTTGAGAATGGTGCCGCTGGATTCGGGTGGGAGACCGGGTTCACGCTGTGTTTAACGGATGGATTTTACATTTCGGGTCGGTCGCTTGATGCGGATGAAGTGGAGGCGGGGGAGTTGAGACTTGCGGAGCTGTGCTCGTCTTGGACGACTTCGCGCGCAGCGTCTTCGTTGATTGCGCCGATCAATGCGTACACGGTTTTGGACCCAGACGAGTTGGTGATTGACGAGGTGCTGGCGCGTTAGTCAATTTGCTTGTGCGTCATCGTCGGGCTTTGGTTTGTGTTTTTGCATTGAGTTGTCGAATGAAAGAGCCCCGATTGCTGTTGAGCGATCGGGGCTTGTGTGATTTCTGTCGTCTTTGGAGCGACTTTGGTTTATGCTCGGCGGCGACGGCCTGCGACGAGGCCCCCGAGACCGAGGAGTGCGATTGATCCCGGTGATGGGACGGTGCCGAGGACTTCGACATTGTCTAGGCGGATTGATTCGGAGTTGAAGTCGCTGTCGACTTCAACGAAGAGTTGCATGGTTGTGTAGCCGGTCAGGTCGGCGGTGATGGTGGTCCAGACGCCTTCGAGTTCTGGGAAGTCGTCGTCGATGTCGAGTCCGAAGGTGTTGATGAGGTCGACTTGGATTCCTCCATCGACGACTGCCCAGATGTGGATGCCGTCGTCTGGGGTTTCCCATGTGGTTTCGTTGAGGCGGATATCGATGCTGACGCTGGTGAGTGATGTTGCGGTGACGGTGTCGAACTGGAGACCCATGATGCCATCGGTGTCGTTCATGTTGTAGTACTGCGAGTCGCTGTATGTGTCTGGGCCGTCGAAACCGACGAAATCACCGTCGCTGAAACCGATGCCTCCAGTGGAGCGGTAGTAGGCGTCGAATCCCATTTCAGTTCCGGCGTAGGCGTAGCTGACCTGGACTTGTCCTGGGTTGTTGACGAGGATGTGGTCGGTGGTGTAGTCGAGATCGATGTAGGCGTCGCCGGAGGCTTGGCCGTTTTCGAATCCGGTGTATGCGATGATGTCTGCGTGGGCGGCGCCTGCGATTGCGGCGAGGGTCAGAACTGTTGTCGTGATTTTCATTTCTTCTCTCCTGTATACATTTTCTTCGTGTGTCGATTCAAAACACAATGAACCGATCGGGTGGGCTTTCCACTGTGCGTCCGTCGACGCGTCATGTGTGTGGGGTTCCCTGTCGCTGCTGGTCGATCGTGTCCGGCGGCGAGCGGAGAGAATCGTATTCGTGTGTATCAAAAAGACTTGTTTGAAAGGGTTTGATTCGTTTTAAGATTGGATCAGCGGTGTGATAAGAGCGCGGAAAAATTTAAGAGTTCTTAAAGAACATGGGTGTGCATCATCGCATTGTTCATGGTTCGTGCAGAGCGTTGTTAGCTTGCTTGCGCGTGGTCGTCTGGATCGATGTCGAGTGACTTCATTTTTTTGTAGAGGGTTGTGCGGTTGATGCCGAGGATTTCTGCGGTGGCGGTGCGGTTCCAGTCGTTTGCGGCAAGGGCGGAGAGGATGATCTGGCGTTCGGGATCTCGGAGCGCATCGGTGAGGGACATGGGGGACCACTCGGTGGTGGTGGGGCTGTTGCTTTGGTTTGACGCGCGGCTTGTCGAGCTTGGGAGTGCGTCGATTTGGAGCTGGGGGGGGAGATCGGTTGCGGTGATGGTCTGGCCTTTGGCGAGGACTGATGCACGCTCGATGATGTTGGAGAGCTCGCGGACATTGCCTGGATAGGTGTACGCGCGGAGGAGTTGCATTGCTTCGTCGGTGAATCCCACGAAGTGGCGGGCGAGTTCTTTGGACTGGAGATCGAGGAAGTGCTGGGCGAGGGCGGGGAGGTCTGTGGTACGGTCGCGAAGGGGCGGGACCTCGATCTGCACGACATTGATGCGGTAGTAGAGGTCTTGTCGGAATGAGCCCTCGGCGACGAGTGCTTCGAGGGATTGGTTGGATGCGAGGATGACGCGGACATCGACTTCGATGGTTTCGTTTGATCCGACCGCTTCGAACTTGCGTTCTTGGAGAACTCTCAACAGTTTGAGTTGCATCGCGGGGGACGCGGAGTTGATCTCGTCGAGGAAGAGGGTTCCGCCGTCGGCGGCGAGGAACTTGCCTTGTTTGTCGGCGTGGGCGCCGGTGAACGCGCCTTTGGTGTGGCCGAAGAGTTCGGATTCGAGGAGTGTTTCGGGGATGGATCCGCACGCGAGCTCGATGTAGGGTTTGCCTGCGCGAGGGGAGGCGCGGTGGATCGCGCCAGCGATGAGGGACTTGCCTACGCCGGACTCTCCGGACATGAGGACGGTGGTGCGGGATGGTGCGACGGCTTGGACGGTTTCGAAGATCGAGCGCATGCGTGGGTCTGATCCCACGATGTCGGGGTTGGTTGATTGTTGTTTGTAAGACGCGATGCGGGTGCGGAGGTTGGTGTTCTCGCTGAGGACTTCGTGCTGTTGGAGGGCGCGCTGGAGGGCGAGGCGGAGCTCGTCGTCGACGACGGGTTTGGTGAGGAAGTCCACCGCGCCGATGCGGAGGGCTTCGACGGCGGTTTGGATTGCGGCGTAGCCGGTGAGGAGAATGACGGCGGTGGTGGGGTGGTTGGCTTTGATCTTGCGGAGCAGGTCGATGCCTGTCATGGAGGGGAGGTTGAGGTCGGTGAGGACGACTTGGTATGTCGTGTTCTTGAGTTCGTTGATCGCGGAAGTTGGGTTGTAGACCGCTTTGGCATGACAGCCCTCGGCGCTGAAGAACGCGGCGAGTGAGTCGGCGACGATCTGGTCGTCATCGACAATGAGGATGGTGGTGGGGGTGGTCATGCGTGTTGGTTACCCGATCAGGCGGTCGCCGGGGTTGGATTCGTCTTGGTGCGGGATGGGGACGCGGACGGTGAGGAGTGCGCCGGGGCGTGTGGTGGTGGGTTGGTCGGGTCGGTTGGTGAGGGTGATGACGCCTTCGAGTTGGTCGATGATCTGGCGCGCGATGGAGAGACCGATGCCGGTGGCGTTTTCGGAGGAGGTGTTGGTGTGTTTGAAGGGGAGTTCGGGGTTGGTTCCTGGGGTGAGACCTACGCCGTCGTCGGAGATGGTGATGACGAGCTCATCGTGGGCGGCATCGATGTTCGCGGTGATCTGGATGAGGCCTCCGGGATCGAGCGAGTCGGCTCTGGTGGCGCGGCTGATGGACTGGATGGAGTTGAAGAGCGCGTTGAGGACGACGGTGTAGAGCGGGCCGACGGGGATGGTTCCCGTGGATTGATGGATGTCGATCTCGATGCGGACGCCGGCTTGGGATGCGAGGGGTCGGACGACATCGACGGCGTGGTCGATGGCCATCGCGGTGTTGATGGCTTGGGAGACGCCAAGCATTGGCGATCCGATGGGGACGGTGTGCGAGCGCATCGCGGTGTTAACCATCGTGGACATGCGGTGGAGGGTTTGCTGGACGGTGTCGATCTGCTGACGCGCGGCGTCGAGTTGTTCGTTTGGGAACTGATGGTTCGCGTTCAGGTTGTCTGGGGTTGTGTTCGGGTCCATCTGCGTGACGGCGAGAGAGAGCCAACGCATGGAGCCGTCGATGAGATTGGAGAGGTCGTGGGCGAGGGTGGTCAGGTGGTCTGCGGAGTTTGGGCCTGCATCGGAATGGCGCGGGGGGAGGGTGGTGCTCTTGCGCATCGGCGGGGAGACAACCTTCTTTTCAGGAGACGAGTTCTCTGGGGTGGGGTTGTTGGCGTCGTTGGTGTTGTCGTGGCTCATGCTCCGGTTTTCGGCGTGGAGCGGCGGGCGGTTCGGGGCGGTGTTGCGTGGGGGCAACATTGGGTGTTATCGGGGATGGTGTGGGCGCAGCAGAACGCACGACCGGTTTGGGTCGTGCGTTCTCGGACTGTTGGGATTGGTGATGTATTTTATGGGCAGCCGGCGCTGAAAGCGGCGAGGAATGCGGAGACATCGAGGAAGTTGAAGTTGTCGTCAGCTTCAAAGTCTGCGATTGGGTCTTGGGCTGAGAAGGCGGCGAGGTATGCGGAGACATCGAGGAAGTTGATTTGGCTGTCGTTGTTAAGATCCGCATCGCATTGGATGCTGAAGGCATAGGCGGAGCCCGAGTTGTCGCCGTTGTCGTCGTCCCAGATTGAGCCGGTGTAGATAGTATTTCCGGTCACCACGACTGCTCGTCCGAGGGTGTCGTCGCGGGTGGCGTCGGATGCGACGAATCGGGTGATTTTGTCGCCGCTTACTGTGTCAAACAAATACACAGCTCCGGCATTGGAGTATTGGACTTCGCCGTTGAGTCTTGAGCCCATTGCTCCGATTGCTGCTTTGCCATTTTCGATGCTTACAGACTGGCTGAAGTATTGGTAGGTGCCAGCATCGAAGTCGCGATGGAGTTTGGTCATTTCTTGGGTGTCGTTGTTGTTGAAACTGAATAGATAGGCGTGTCCGTTGCCGTCACCCGCGGTGCCACCGGGAGCGCCGACGATGATCCGGTCTCCCTCTATTGCGACTGAGGAACCGAAGCGGTTGTTTGGTGTTCCGTCGGAGGACCAGATTTTTTTGATCTGATTCCTGGTCGCGATGTTGTAGAGGTATGCGGATCCTGGACCTTCAAGGAGACTGCCGGCTGGGCCATCGTTTGGGGCACCGATGGCGAGCACGCCTTGGTCCATGTCGAGGGCTTGGCCGAAGTTGGCCAAGTCGATCAGGTTGTCGGCATCGCTGATTCGGTGGAGTTGTGTTCCGGTGGCGGCGTCGAAAAGGTACACGGCACCTGTCCCGAGTCTTGGTGAGCCGACAGCGATGATGCCGTCTTCAATATCAACGGCGTATCCGAACGAGCCTGGCTCGTCGCCGGTGTCTGGGGTGAGTTTGGCAAGTTGTTCGCCGGTTTGTGCGTCGAAGATGTAGGCAAATCCAACGCCGTAGGGAGCGTGGTAATGTGCTGATCCGACGACGATGAGGTTGTTTTCGATGGCAACCGACACGCCAAAGTTTCCATTGCTCAGTGGGATATCCGGTGTGAGTTTTCTGAGTTGTTGACCGGTGTTCTGATCGAACAAGTAGACTGATCCTGAGTATCCATCACCGTTGTATGGTGATCCTACAGCGATGATCCCGTTGTCTGCGTCGATGCTGAATCCGAATGCTGCGGAGACTTGTCCATCGTTGGGGAGGAACTTGAAGTTCTCATTGTGTATCTGGGCTGATGCTGAAGCGGAGCAGATGAAGGTACACGCGACTGCGATGCAAGAAAATGGTTTCATGAATAATCTCCCAATGGATGTGCATACTCTACAGAATTGCCGAGCATAGATGCTGTTCTAGGTGCACTATACCTTAGAGTGATCCTGCATGTCAACCGAATAACTTCATTGCGCGGTTGAGCACAATCTTCGGTTCATAAGCATTTGATATAAAGTGCTCAAGATCGCTAAAAATGGGACTATTGGAGCCCCAGTGCTTGTGCGTCTCGGTCGGAGAGGGTGCCGCCGTCGGATCTTGGTTTGACGGTGGTGTCTCGTTTCCAGGAGCGGTCGCAGCGGGGCTCGGCTCTTAGGTCGGTGATTTCGATCTCGCCTTCCTTCTTAAGTTCGAAGCGGGAGACGCCGCAGATGTCGGCGAGGTCTTCGGTGTTGAACCATTCGAAGGTGCCGTTGGGATCGGGGAGTTTGACGCCGAGGTCGAGGGGGTTGTCGATGCCGGACTTGGCGCGGGTGTCCTCGGCGGCTTTCATGACCTGCTCGATTGCTTCCCAGAGCTTTGGCCAGCCGGTCGCGGTTTCGAGGTTGACCTTGGATGGGAACGCGGTGAGGTGGACGCAAGTGGTTGGGTCCTTTTGGTCAACTTTGTGGAGGGCGCGGTACGCTTCGTCTGCGGTGTGGCACATGACGGGGGCGAGGAGTTTGCACAGGCCTTCGGTGAGGGTGGCGAGTGTTTGCTGGGTGTTGCGGCGGCGCTCTGAATCGGGCGCGTCGCAGTAGAGACGGTCCTTGACGGCGGATAAGTATTCCGACGAGAGGGTTGTGTTGCAGAAGCGGTAGATGAGTTTTTGTGCTTCGTGGAACGCGTAGCTTTCGTACGCGCCGGTGACTTTCTCGATGAGCGTGTTGAACTCTCCGAGCACCCATGCATCGACGGAGTGGACATGGAACTTGGAGAAGTCTGGTTCTGCTTGGACTTCATAGTCGTCGAGATTCGAGAGCATGAAGCGGAGTGTGTTGCGGATCTTGCGGTAGTTGTCTCCCGCGAGTTTGAAGAACTCTTCGTCGACTTTGACATCGTTTTCGTACGCGAGCGAGCAGACCCACCAGCGGAGGACATCGACTCCATAGCGGTCGAAGAGGTCTTTGAGCGCGGCGCCTGCGGATTTGGAGAGTTTTTTGCCGTCTTTGTCGACCATGAAGCCGTGGGTGAGAAGGGTGCGGAATGGTGGGCGTCCCATGACTCCGAGTGCTGGGAGGAGGGAGAGCTGGAACCATCCTCGGTGTTGGTCGGAGCCTTCGAGGTAGAGCTCGATTGGGAAGTCTTCGCCACCTGAGCGCTGGCGCATGACGGCGTTCCATGATGATCCGGACTCGAACCAGACATCGAGGATGTCTTGTCCTTTGGTGAGCTGGTCGAAGGTGACGGAGCCGTCTTTGAGTTCGGCTGGTGCGTCCGGGTCGGTTGCTGGGTTGTAGTTGGCGAGGAGGGTTGCGGGGTCTTCGGAGAACCAGAGGTCCGAGCCCTTCTCGCGGATGAGTTCGTTGACGGCGCTGATTGAGGCGGCGGTCATGAAGGCGTCTCCCGTTGGGAGTGTGAACGCTGGGATGGGGAGTCCCCATGATCGCTGGCGGCTGATGCACCAGTCGGGGCGGGATTCGAGCATGCCTCGCATGCGGTTGCGTCCCCATGCGGGGACATACTTGACGGAGCGGTCGTCTCCGGTGGATTTCATCGCCATCTCGCGGAGGGAGTGTCCATCGCGTTTGGTGGGTTGATCGACGGCGACGAACCATTGCTCCGTACAGCGGAAGATGACGGGGGTCTTTGAGCGCCAGTCGTGGGGGTAGGAGTGGTTGAACTTGTAGGCGTGGAACATGTGTCCCGATTCGGTGAGACGCTGAGCGACGAGGTCGTTGGCTTTCCAGATGGACATGCCGACGAGCCAATCGGGTGCGGTGGTGTCGTAGGTGCCGTCTCCGAGGACGGGGCAGTAGACGGGGAGGCCTACGCGGAGACCGGTGATGTAGTCATCGGAGCCGTGGCCGGGTGCGGTGTGGACGAGACCGGAGCCGTCTTCGAGGGTGACATAGTCGGCGTGGACGACTTTGTAGCATGCGGAGGTGTCGGCGTCTGGGTCTGCGATTGGTGCGGGCGCGTTCTTGATGAATGGGTGGGTGTAGGACAACCCGACGAGTTTGTCGCCTGTGGTGGTCGCGATGGTTTCGACCTCTTCGGATTTGGCGAGTTTGGTGACGCGCTCGATGGCATCGACGGCCATGACGGTGAAGTTGCCATCGATGCGGACGAGGGCGTAGGTGAACTTCTCGTGGACGGCGATCGCGAGGTTCGCGGGGAGGGTCCAGGGGGTGGTGGTCCAGATCATGAAGCTCGGGGTTGCGCCGGGGTGGTCGGCTTCGGCGATGCCGAAGGCGTTGAAGACGGCGGCTGCGTCTGCGGCTTCAAAGTCCACATACACGGAGAGGTCTTCGCGGTCTTGGTATTCAAGCTCGGCATCAGCGAGGGCGGTTTCGTTGGCGACGGACCAGTGGACGGGTTTGAGTGCTTTGTAGACGAGGCCTTGCTCGCAGAGACCTGCGAGGACTTCGAGGACTCCGGCTTCGTAGCGCGGGAGGAAGGTGAGGTATGGGTCTTCGTAATCCGCGACGGTCATGAGCCGTTTCATTTGACCGGCTTGGAGTTTGATTTGTTTGTCGGCGTAGGTCTTGCATTCGCGGCGCACAGCGGTGCGGCGCTGGTCATCGGTGAGTCCATCTAGTTTGGCGGCTTTGCCTGATTCGACGAGGTCGGTCATGACTTTGTGTTCGATGGGGAGGCCGTGGCAGTCCCAGCCTGGGATGTAGGGGCAGTGGTATCCGGCCATGAACTTGCTGCGGACGACGAGGTCCTTGAGTGTTTTGTTCATGAGGTGACCGAGGTGGATGGAGCCGTTGGCGTAGGGGGGGCCGTCGTGGAAGACGAATTTTTTGCGGCCTTCACTGGTCGCTTGCATCGCGTGGTAGAGGCCTGCTTTGGGCTTGTCATTGGCGGGGAGCGCGTCCCATCGTTTGAGGGATGCGGGCTCGTTTTGCACGAGGTTGGCCTTCATTGGGAAGGTGGTCTTGGGGAGGTTGAGTGTTTTTTTGTACTCGGGTTTGGTCGGTGATGATTCGGTCATGTGGATCTATCCGTTCTGGCCGTTCTGGCATCGGGGCTGGCTTCGGGAATGTATCCGGAGCCGGCGCGGTGCGTGGCGATTTGGTGTGGCTGGATTGTATGGGGGGAGAGTGGGGGAGGTCGGCCGATTTTGATCGGTCGCCCCGCGAGTGCTGGATGCTGGCTTTCAATGAAGAAGCGGCATCGGCCCTCAGCGGGGCATGGTAATTCGTATTGGAGCGAATTGGGGAGTCATAGAGGGAGTGTATCGGGTTGATGGCGGATTGGATGGAGAGGGAGGGCGAAAAACCGATCCTTTTTGACTTGGAACGGCGTTGGGAGTCGATATGAATCGGCAAGCAGGAGCACCGCATGTCAGGACTATTCAGATTTGTAATTATGATGATGAGTTGCTGTGGGACTTCATACGCCCAGTGGTGCGATCCGGTGCTATTTGAACAGATCCTCGGGCCGTATCCGGAACAGGAGTCGTACTTTGGTTCCGATATCTATGTATCGGGTGATATGGCGATTGTTGGTGCGCAGGGACATGTTGTGGATGGACTCCGTACTGGGGCTGTGCATGTGTACCGCAATGATGGGAACCGGTGGAATTTTGAGTCGCTGATCACGCCTTCGGATGTTGAAAATGATTCGCTCTTTGGGGTTTGGATTTCGGTGGACGATGGTTCGATGCTCATCGGCTCGTATGAAACGGGGGTTACCAGCGCGACGGGGAAGGTGTATTGCTATAGGTACATTGATGGGCAGTGGATGCTTCAGCAGATACTTACGCCATCGGATGGGATTGAGGGGGGTGGCTTTTCGTTTGTGGAGCATGCTGGTGATCGCGCGGTTGTGGGAGCGCCGGGGAGAGTTGGTGGAAGTGGATCAGGCGCGGTGTATGTGTTTGAATATGACGGGAAGCAGTGGGTAGAGGTTCAAAAATTAACCGCATCGGATGGCACAGCGGGGGATTTGTTTGGGGTGACTCCAAATCTTCTTGGGGATCGGTTGGTTGTTGGTGCACCAGATCACCTCGAAGAGGGATGGTTCAAGGGGAGTGGGGCGGTGTATATCTTTGAGTTCGATGGGAATGAATGGCAAGAGGCCGCAAAGCTCTCGCCGACGCCCTTTGAGTTTGGGCATCGGTTTGGGTATGAACTCTGGCTCATGGAAGACATGGTGTTGATTGCGGATCTTGCAGGTTCCCAGATGGGGCGATCCGGAGAGGTGCTTGTGTATGAGTATGCTGGTGGCGATTGGCTGAGGACCGATGTTTTGGAATCTCCAGAACCCAACAGCGTTGATTTGTACGGAGGCGAGATCGAGGTTCAGGGGGATGTCATGCTTGTCGGAGCACCGGACGCTGGAGGTGGGATCGGGACTGCGTATGTCTACCGGCTCATTGATGGGGTCTGGCATGCGTCTGGCGAGATCAATAGTCCTCTTGATGATCCGACTCAGTCTTTCGGCGCGCGAATGGAGTTGTTCGGGGACTCTGTAATGATCGGGTCGCCGCTTGCCTTTGGGCGGCGTGGGCATGTGTCGGTGTTTGAACTTGATTGCCGAGGGTGCAGGGTAGATTTGACTGGAGAAGGGCGTGTTAACTTTCTTGATATCTCCGCGATGATGACACTGTTTATCAACGGTGATATGGCGGCGGATTTCTCCGGCGATGGCGGGCTGGACTTCTTCGATCTCAGCGCGTTCTTGTCGGCATATGAAGGTGGATGTCCCTGAGGGATCAAAACATCACGCGTGTATTCCGAGGAGTTTACTTGGACAGTTCGAAGATGGACTGCGTGCGGAGGACCAAGTTCTCTGCGGCGATCAGATGGTACGCTTGGATGTGGATTTCTTGCGCGAAGGGCTGGGTGGTGACCAGTGAGAGGCATGGGCCCGCTTGATCTTTCCAGCGGTGGGCCAGCGCGGCTTGGTCTCTCGCGTGCTGGTCGAGTTCTTCGAAGGTGTCGTTGTAGATGTGGGGGGTGAGTTGCTCGGTCTGGGCGGCGGTGATGTAGTTGATTTTGGTGCGTGAGATCTTTTGTTCGAAGTCTTTTTCTGCGGAGCAGAGGAGTGATTCGACGAGACCGATGTCGGAGTTTCCGATGGGGATGTCGGTGACATGCTCGGTGGCGCAGCCGTCAACTGAGGTGAAGGTGCATGCGTGTGACCCTGGCATCAGTGCGATGTTGAGCGTGTAGTAGTCTTGGATGATGGGGCGAGATTCTGAGCATTGGAAGAGTTCTGGTTGGAGTGATCTCGCGTAGAGGAGTGTTTGGTATGACTGGAGTCGTGTGGATGAGTTGATGGTGGTGGCCATGGATTCCTTCCCATGCGGAGAGGGGGGCTGACAAAAGGCGGCCCGGTGTGCGTGATTGTCCCGCGGAGATTCTCGCAAAAAGAGCGATTCAACCGATGATGTTATCGGATCAACTTTGAGTCTCCAAGGGAGAAGTGGATGATTGATCCAAAATGGGGAGTTCGGTCTGAATTTCCGTATTTGGTACAAGATAGCAGGTGTTTCTGATATTCAAACACTATAAATGGTATATTGGGTAAGATTGTCGAAAAAAATTCAAGTCCCGAGCACCCACCGAAAATGAGTACGCCTTTGAAGTCCGCACCGATCCAGCTTGATGATTCGATGAAGCATTTGTTGGGGCTGCCTCTGCGTTTGCAGGTCGCGGCGTTGAGCGAAGGGCTGAAGATCGGCGAACCTGTTGAATGCCAACAGTTTGCGATCCGATTGGTCGAAATCGCGGGGTACGGGCAAGGGGGGATTGCTGAGCGATCGCTCGGTCCGATCGAGTTGATTTCAGGATTGTCGGATCGTTGGCGTGCGCGTCATGCGGATGCCGCGCTTCGTGCGCTTGCGGAGGGTTGGGGGAAGTTGCCGACTGAGGTTCGGAAGATTGCGCTGTCGCTCGGACGCTCGCGGTGGATCAAAGTCACCAAAGAGTTGTCAACGGATGCGGATGCTCAGACGCGGATCACCGCGCTCTCGATCGCGAAGGACACCGATGATCCCGCGTTTGGGGTGATGGTGTGCTCGATGCTCAGCGATGAGCATTCGAGGGTTCGTCTCGCGGCGGATCGCACGCTGATCGCGATGGTGCTGGGGATGTTCGGGAACCTGGACGCGGAGATGCTTGGGGAGGACTTTGCCAGCATTCGGGATCGACGCGTGACGCGGATGCTTGGTGATCCGTCGGTGCTGGAGCTTGAGCGATGCTCGATGCTCGCGGCGATCGCGGACGCGGCGTGGTCATTTTCGAGTCATCGGTGCCGATCGCCATTGCTTGCGTCGCTGCTTTTGATGGATCGTCAGGGCGGCACGGCGATCGAGAAGCGGGCGTTTGAGAAGATGCGTCGGCTGCTCAGTGAGCGGAACCATCCGAGTCATATGCCGATGCGGACGGTGCTGCGGACGACCCCGGCACCGATCCTGCGTGAGCGGGCGCTGCGGTGGTTGGTGATTGATCCGATCGCGGGGGTTGCGTCGGCTCGATTGGAGGTTGCGGAGTCTGAAGCGGAACACTGCGCGGTGCTGGACCAGATGCACTTGTGTATTCGTCCGTTGCGAGCAAAGGGATTGAAGCGCGTCCGGATCGCGACGCGGCAGGTCGATGGCGCGGTGGTGCTTGAACCACGCGCTCCGATGCTGAGCAGGGAAGCGTTTGGTTCGCTGGAGCGGCGGAGCAAACTCGGATATCTGCGATGGGTCGCGGGGCTTGATCTTGATCGCGGGTTGCGACGGAGCGAGCTTGAACCTGCGATGGCGGACCCGGACGGTCTGGTGCGGCTGTATGGGTGCAGCGTTGCGGACCCGCTGGATCTGGTGGACTATTTGTACGATGGGGATGATTCGATCGCTCGGCATGCGGCGATGCGGTGGTCGTCGGTGGGGAGCGGGGTGCACTCCGTGGGGTCGGGGAGCTGGTCGCGGCGGTTTGAAACCGCGCGAGTCAATGGGCGATCTGGATCGGCGTGGGTTCGCCGCGTCGCGAATGAAGAAGTTGAACGGCTGTCGATGGAGATGCCTGCGAGTCCCGCGTCGCGGGTGCAGGCGCGGCGGTTGTACTTGTCGGATCCCGCGCGGTTCGTGCGTTCGATCCGCGAGATGCTGCACCAGCCATCCAAAAGAAGTGCTGGGCTTGGGATGGTCTTGGCGCTGGGGCTCGAGTCTCGCTTTGAGATGGATCTGCTATCGCTTGTGGACGAGCCGATGCTTGAGGCCCGGGTGGGGGCTTCTCTGGTGCGTGGGTTGAGTGCGATTGATTCGGTCGCGGCGGCGCGCGCGGTGCTGCGGAGTTTGGAGAGCGATGACCAGCGGGTGGTGGCCAACGCGATCGAGTCGGCGCATACGCCGATCGGTTCGCTGATTGAGTACAAGGGGGACGCGAACCATCGGGTGCGGTCGAGCGCGATCCGTCGGATGTTGTTGTCCAATGTTCCCGGGGGCGTGGTCGAGGGCGCGGCGGAGGACCTGGGGGCGATGCTCAAGGATCACCGTGTTTCGCATCGTCTTGCTGGGGTGTGGGCGGCGCAGCGGGTGCTTGAGCCAAGAATGGCACGGCAGCTGAGCGTGCGGTTTGAAGGTTGGCGTGATCTGGTGACGACGCTCAACGAGATGACCCTGCATGAAGCGGATGACGCGGTGCGGGGTCGTGCGGATCAGTGCGTGCACCGGATGCTGGTGAGTCATCGTGCGGGATTGATGGAGGGTTCGCGGTGAGTGTATTGAGCGGGAGTGTGAACGGGGCGGTGGTGCTGATCGCGCAGGCGGGGCCGACGGAGTTGTTTGTTCCTGAGGGGACGCGGGTGTCGAGCGGCGGGGGCATCGAATGGCTGGTGTGGGCGGGGCTGGTTGTGTTGGTGATCGCCATCGGGGTGTGGATGCGAGCGATGGGGCAGCGGCGGGTTGATCCGCGCGAGCTCGCGTTCCGGTCGTTGTCGAAGAAGATCGGTTTGTCGCATTCACAAGCAGCCGCGATTCGTGCGATGGGCGCGTCGAGCGGGCAGAGTGCGGTTGGGTTGTTGATGAGCCCCAGCGCGGTGCGGGCGGCGGCTGAATCCGTGTGATCTCGAAGAATCAGTGCGCGTGGGCGTTTTCGTGCTTGCTGGAGGTCGTGGGTGAGTCTTGGACGATCTCGATTTTGAGTGCGTCGACACCCGCGTGTTTGGCGAGTTGTTCCATGAGTTCTTGCGGGATCGCGTCGTGGAGTTGTTTGCTGAGGTGCTTGGGCGCGTCGAGGACGGTGCCGTCGTTGAGGACGAGGTGGATGTGCTGGTCTTGGTCCGCGTCGTATCGGCTAGCGCCCGATCCTGGGCAGCGGTTGGCGATGCGGCGTGCGAGACCATGATCGACGAGCAGGTCGAGGGTGTTGTAGATCGTCGCGAGGCTGATTCCTTGGGCGGATTGTTTGACGGTGTGGTGGAGTTCTTCAGCGGTGGGGTGTGCCTTGGATTCGCAGAGTGATTCGTAGATGAGCAGTCGCGGACGCGTGCAGCGGATGCCGCTCTTGGTGAGGATGGCGCGGACGGCGTGCTCGCGTGAAGACAGCGTGCTCTCTCGCTCGGTGGTTGGTTGATCTGGGGTGTGATTGGTCGAGACCATGCGATACTCTATGGGAAACGGGGCTCAAAACCAATGGTTTTCCGCTCAATCATGGAATTGGGAGGGATTGGGGGTGTTCTTGGGGCGCAGGGGGTGTTTTTTAGGGTTGGGGGGTGACGATCTGCATTCTTTTGTGATCGATCCCCGCTTCTTGGAAGATGTCGGAGCCGATTTCCCATCCGAGTTTTTCGTAGAACGGCATCGCGGAGAGTTGGGCGTGGCAGTAGAGGCCGGGGAGTGCGAGTTCGGTGAAGGCACGGACCTCGATGGCGATCATGAGGTTTTTGCCGATGCCTTCGCCTTGGCGTTGTTTGTCCACGCAGACCTGCTGGACCTTGCCTGCGGATTCTTCGGAATCGGATTGCGGCGGGAACAGGGTCGCGGCTCCGACGACGGTGTCGCCTGTCGGGTGATCGATGACGGCGACGAAGTGTTCGCATTTTTCTTCGCGTCCCGGTGCCATGTTGTAGTAGTCCTCGATGGTGTACCCGAGTGGCTTGAGGAGGACGGCGGTGCGCAGCGCGACCTCTTGCGCGTAGAGCGGGTGATCCATGGTGATGCGTTGAATTCTGATCACTTGCGAGTCCTCAGCGGGGCGTGTGCCCATCATAGCAGGAATCGAGTTTGGTGCCCACCGGGTCGTGTTATTCGTACTGTTTCCCGGGCCAGTTCTCGCAGGGGACGATCTGGATTTCGGCTTGGCGATCAAAGTTCTGGCTGAGTCGGTTCCAGTTGAGGTTGGACCAGTCGTCGTAATCACGGAGTGTGCCGCAGGTGGAGTCGTAGCAGTTTCCCCCGGCGGTTGAGCCGCAGGGGGCGGTGGTTCCTGTTCCGCAGTTGAGGTTGCGTTCGTAGGGTTCTGTGTCGATGATGCCGTTGTTATTGAAATCGACGGGGACGCGGTGCACTCCGATGGTTTCGTTGACGGCGTATTCCATGACATCGATGTTGAAGCCGTAGGAGTAGTCAAGGACCCCGTCGCCCATGGTGTCGGAGTCGATGTCAACTCCTGGGAACTGGTATCGATAGTTCATGACGGAGTTGTAGTTGACCTTGTTGTTTTGATTGATATTTCCGCCGTGGCGGAGGCCGATGTTGTGGCCCAGTTCGTGCATGATGGTGTTGGCCATGTTGTTGGTGGAGTTGTAGTCGACCATGGTGACCATGAAGTCATCGCCGTGGATTTCTGCGATTCCTGATGAGCTGTTATCGTCTGCGTTGTAGCGGTTTGCGAAGATGGCGTAGTGGTAGTAGCCCTTTCGCCTGGGGTCAAAGTGATCCGCTTTGTAGGCGTTGAAGTCGCTATCGAACTGGATGAATATGGGTGATCCGGGGAGTTGGTTGCCGCCGGTGTTGTTGGCGTCTTGACCGAAGTCGAGGTGGATGTTGATGCCGTCGGGGAGGTTGTAGGGGTTCTGTGTTGGTGCGTTTGCGAATGCTTCGGCAACGCGGTTGTAGACATTGATGGTTGGTCGGTAGTTTTCGGTGCGTCCCTGGAACTCGCCTTGGAACCAGTCGCACTCGACGAAGATGTCTTTGCGGAGCGGGTTGGCGCCGGGGAGGGTGAGTCCTTGCTCGGTGCCCAGCAGTTCGTCACCGTCGGAGAGCCCGTCGCCGTCGGTGTCTGCGACGAGCGGGTCGGTTCCTGTGGAGCGGAGGTTAAGGTAGATACCGTTGTCGGTTTCTGCAAAGTCGGGTATTCGATCGCCGTCGGTGTCGGTGAGGTCTGGGCAAATGGTCCACGCGAGGAGGAACCCAGTGACATCGAAGAAGTTGATGTGGCCCGAGTTGTCGAAATCTACGCTGAGGTCTTGGTTTCCAAAGCGGATGATGAACTCAGAGAGATCAAAGAAGTTGAGCGTGGAATCGTACTGAAGATCCGCAGCACAGAACGGGGAAGTGTTCTGTGCTGTGGCGTTGGTTGCGATGGCGAGAAGAACAGCGATACAGGTCGAAAATCGGGTCGGCATGGATTGGGTTCCGTAGTAGCGTGAGGTGAACACACAAGATAGCGGGACATCTGTGAAAATGTAGTGTTTGCCGAGAATTTGATGGGTTCTTGTGTGATCGGAACTGGGGTCAATTGCCCTCAACCGTCAGTGGGGTGTGTCCCATGCGCTGTGAAGCCATTTTTTCCCATCCGGAACCGAGTTCGCCCTCAGGATCGGGCGGGACGATGTCCACTTTTTTCTCGCCCAGCTTCACTTCTCCAGAAAGAACCTTCGCTTGGAAGTCCTTGCACTCGGTCAGGAGCCGATCGAGGATGTCGGATTCGGGAACGGTCGCGACCTTCTCTCCCTGCACATAGATGATGCCTTTACGGTCACCAGCGAACACCGCGATGTCCGCGCCCTCCGCTTCACCGGGTCCGTTGACCACGCATCCCATCACGGCGACTTTCATCGGGACGGTGATGTCCTCGGTGAGTTTGGCGTTGACTTCTTGGACGAGTGAGAAGAGATCAACCTGAATGCGGCCGCAGGTTGGGCATGCGATGAGTTCGGCACCGATGCGTTCGCGTTTGCCCAGTGTGTAGAGGAGTTCGAGCCCGTCTTCGACTTCGTAGATCGGGTCATTGGCGTAGGAGATGCGGATGGTGTCCCCGATCCCGTTGGCGAGGAGTGTGCCGAGGGCGACGACGGAGCGGATGCATCCGGTTTCTTTGGGTCCTGCGTGGGTGACTCCGAGATGGAGCGGGTGTGGGAAGCGTTTGGAGATTTCGGTGTACGCGTCGATGACGAGGGCGGCGTCCATGGACTTGGCGCTGATCGCGATGTCGTAGAAGTCACGCTCGTAGAAGATGTCGAGGTATTCTTCGAGTTTGGCGATCATGATCGCGAGCATGTAGCCGTGCTTGTTTTCGGAGAAGATCGCGCCGAGTTCTTTGGCGCGGGACTGCTTGTCCTTGCGCTCGATGATGGAGCCTTCGTTGACTCCCACGCGGATGGGGATGCCTCGTCCTCCATTGGCTGCTTTGCACGCGTCGATGACTTCTTCGACCTGCTTGCGGTCGGTGATGTTGCCGGGGTTGAGGCGGATTTTGTGGACGCCCGCTTCGATGGATTCGAGGGCGCGTTTGAAGTGGAAGTGGACATCAGCGACGATGGGGACGGTGGTTTGGGAGAGGATTTCTTTGAGCGCCTCGGTGTCCTTCTTTTCGGGCACCGCGACTCGCACAATGTCCGCGCCCGCGGCGGTCAGCTTGTGGATCTCGGCGACGCACTTGTCGATGTCGTGCGTGTATCCCGCGGTCATGGTCTGGACGGAGACGGGCGCGGGGGTGGTTACTTGGGTAAGACCCTTGGAGAGGGGGTGATCGAGGGGGAGGCCGCCTCCGATCTGGATGATTCCGGTGCGGTCATCGCCGAGGAAGATGGGTCGTGTGTGTGCGGGGGGTTGCATGGGTGGATTCTAGGGCTTGGGGGTTTGGTTTGGGGCGGGATTCGGGCGGGTGCGATTGGCGTATTTGCAGCGGCGGAGACCGAGGTAGGCGAAGGTTTCAAAGAAGATGAAGCCAACTAAGCTCAATAAAAATAAGATCAAGGACAGATTTTTGTAATATATAGAAAGCGTATAGCCAGTTACAAATGGTCGCTGACTCCAAGGCAATGGCGGATACTCATTCCAGTTTGTATTGTGCATTCCCGATTGTACTAAACAGTAGAAACTTAGGGCTATAAAGGTACCGCACCAAACCCACCCCACGCTGCCGTGATTCACGATCTGATATGCAACTGGTTCGGTTATTCTAAAGCCGCGTGACTTGCTGATGACTTTTAGGCCGGTGAGTTCAATGACGGTGAGGACAACGAAGATTGTGATTAGCAAGATTGCGCTGCCGATTCCTCCAAGGCTTGTAAGGCGCACAGTAAGATCGGAATACGGATTCATGATCTCAATCATTTGAATCAGCAAATATATGAAGCCACCTGAGTAGAGCAGGGAGCTGGTTGCAAGTCCCATTGTCATTCGTTCATTTAGATTGATAGCATCAAGAGTTTTGAGTGGGTGCTTCACTGTCATCCACCAAGTTTGCAAGAGTGATTTGAATCCGGGCTTCTGCTGCCAAGGCGTACCCACTCGCCGTTCTGGGAGTGATTCGCTGATTGGTTTGCCGCATTCTGGGCAGGGGAGGGCGTGGTCGAGGTCTTCGAGGATGTAGCCGCAGCGTTCGCAGAGGAGGGTGTACTCGTCCTTCCATTCGTGTTTGCGGCGTGGTGTAGGTGTCATGGGTGGTTTATGGGATTGGTTTTTAGCTCATGTCGGTGCGGAGCGGTGGGGTCGGGCGTTGGATTGGGGGGCGTGGGGCATTATTTTGGAACACTGCAGGGTTTCGGAATCTGAGTTCGCGGATGCCGAGTCGGAGGAGGACTTCGAACTCGAGGATCGCGAGAGGGAGGGAGAGGAATCCTACGATGTTGATGGCGAGATGCATCGCGAGTTGGACGGTGCTGTTTGCTCCATAGAAGAATGTTTCGTTGGTAAACAGCAGGAGCATGTTCAGACTGATCAAGAGTGGTGCGAGGGTGAGACCAAGCGCCGCGTGTTCGACGGCTGTCCAGACGACGGAGAACGGGAGGCGATGTCCTCGGAGTTTGGCGATCCAGCGGACTCTGGGGATCGCGAGGGTGGCGTAAATCACGGCGACGATCAAATAGATGAGGCCGAGGATGATGTACGCGATGAGAGCGAAGAGGCCGAACAATGCGTCTTCAAATCTGAATGCATTGATGATGAAATAGACCGCGAGGATCATGGTGGGGGTGAGCGATGCAAGGAGCAGGCTGTACCACATGAGTGCCATCGAACCGGATGGGCTGAGGTTGAGTTTGGGGATGGTTTTTTTGGGTTTGAAGAGGATCAGGAACCAGGTGGTGAACAGGGTTCGGAGACTACGCTCATATTGCCAGGGTGAGCCTTCGCGTTTGTGTGGGAGACTGTCTTTGATGGGTTTGCCGCATTCTGGGCATGGGAGGGATTGGTCGAGGTCTTCGAGGATGTAGCCGCAGGATTCGCAGAGGAGGGTGAACTCGTCGATCAAATCTGAGTTTTGTGACGAGTGCTTGGGCATATCTAGATGGTACGGGGGATTGGTGGGGCGGTTCGGGTGATGGCGAAGAAGACCCTTGCTCTGGACCTTGTTAAGTGTTCTGGTGAAGATCACAGGCGGGACGCCTGTGCCACGGATGCCTGTGCTTTGGGCTAGACTTGGGCATGAGAACGACTCAGATTGTCATTGCGTTGTGTTTGTTGATTGTGCTTGGGGTGCCGTTCGCGATGAGCGGGGTTAAGCGTGGGGATATGCACGCGGAGGGGGCGCGAAAGTTGATTGTGGTGACGCCGCATGTGCCTCAGATTCGGGACGAGTTTGCGCGTGCGTTCAGCGAATGGCATGAGCGGGAGTACCACGAAGCTGTGGTGATCGACTACCGGACCCCCGGCGGGACATCTGAGATCCGCAAGCAGCTCGATGCGATGTTTACCGATGCGGTCAAGCGTCAGTTCAGTGATCAGCGTGGGAACTGGGAAGCGGATGATCTGTTGGTGCTTGAACCCGGCGCGATCGCGTTTGATGTGATGTTTGGTGGAGGGTCGTACGACCACTCCGCGCTCAAGCGTGGGACGACGGTGCCTGTGAAGATGAATGATTCGACGATGTTGAATCTGACGGTGTCGCAGTCCGCGCCGATGGATTTTACGCAAGGGGAACTCGACGAGTTGTTTGGGGAGAATGTGATCGGGCCTCAGGAGTTGTATGACCCGGACCAGTACTGGATCGGCACGGCTTTGTCGTCGTTCGGGATTGTGTACAACCGGGATGTGTACCGGGATCGGCTCAAGATGCCCATTCCCGAGCGGTTCTCGGATCTGGCAAAGCATGAACTGAGCGGGTGGATCGCGCTTGCGGATCCTCGGCAGTCCGGATCGATCACGACGACCTTTGACTCGATCCTCGGCAACGAAGAATGGGAAGAGGGCTGGAGAATCCTGCGCGGGATGTGCGGCAATACGCGGTACTTCACGAACTCATCGACCAAACCACCCATCGATGTTTCGAGTGGCGAAGCGGCGGCGGGGCTTGCGATTGATTTTTATGGGCGCGGACAGGCGCAGGTGATCAAAGATTCGGGCGGCGGCGATCGCGTTGGGTACGAAGACCCGAAGGGCGCTGTGTATGTCGATGCGGACCCGATCTCGATCATCAACGGCGGCCCAAGTCCCGAGATTGCCAAACGATTCGTGCGGTTCTGCATGACCGAAGAAGCGCAGGCGTTGTGGCAGTTTGCAAAGAACAACCCGGACAACCCGCTGGGTCCTGATGGGGAACCGATGGGACCGGAGTGGAGCGAGCTTCGCCGAATGCCGGTGCGGCGGGTGATGTATGAAAAATACTTCCCGTACTTTATGGATCAGGTGAACCCGTTTGAGATCGTGTCGGATGTCAAGAACCCGGGTTGGCGAACGGGCGTGCAGGTCATGATGGGGTGCTTTGGGATCGACATCGCGGACGACTGCCGCGCGGCGTATGAAGCGCTGGGTGATGCGATTGCATCGGGCAAGTTCAGCGATGCGGAAATCGCGGAGCTTGATGCGTTGTACTTCGCGTTCCCGGAGACGGATGTGGATGGGGAGATGGTGCCCTTTACCGAAGCGACTTATGATGCGGTTCGGAACGAGTGGCGCAAACCCGGTCGTCAGCAACGGCTGGAGATTGAGTACACGCAGTTCTACCGCGACAACTATCGCACGATTGTGCGGATGGTTCGGGAACAGTTGGACTAACCAGTTGCCGTGGCACAGGCGTCCCGCCTGTGTTCTTTAAAGTGTAATGTTGGAGTGAAGAACACAGGCGGGACGCCTGTGCCACGGGTTCTTGTGTTAGTGGGGTCTTGTGTTAGTTGACACGGCACTGGGCGCAGTACAACGACGGGTCGAGGTATGCGCTGGCTTGGGCTTGTTCTTCTGATGATGGCTCCGGCGCTGGGGGGAGCTTGCTGAGTCGATCGAGCATGTCCGCTTTGTAGCGGGCTTTGTTGTCCACGAAGCTCGGGTTGTTCTGCGTGTTTGCGTATTCGCCTGCGAGGTATTCGTTGATGCGATCGATGCGGGACTGGGGGAGCGGGTGGGTGGAGAGCCATTCTGCGGGGCGTGGGCCGGTGGATTCGGCATCGAGGACCTGCATGACTTCGAGCTGGCCGCGTGGGTTGTATCCGGCGCGGGACATGTACCGCATCCCGAGCATGTCCGCTTCGAGTTCTTCGGAGCGACCGAAGTGGAGCAGGTAGAGGTTTGAACCGACGGCGACCGCTGGGAGTCCGAGCTGACCATACTTACGGACTTCTGAGTCGGCGTCGGACAGTCCGACCCCCGCGGCGACGGCGCCGATCGCGAAGTTGATCCCGAGCTGCTGGGACATCTGCTGGTTGGAGTGGCGTGCGGTGACATGCCCGATCTCGTGACCGAGGACTCCGGCGAACTGCGCTTCGGAGTCGAGTTTCTCAGCGAGTCCACGCGAGAGGAATATCTTGCCTCCTGGGAGTGCGAACGCGTTGATGACCGGCGAGTTGAGTACTGTGAACTCCCATTCGAGTTGGGGGACGCCTTCTTCGACGCCGGTGACGAGCTTGTTGCCGATCTGCCGCGCGTAATCCCCGATCGCGGCGTCGGGGACTTCTCCACCGAATGCTTCGGTCATCTCTGGAGCGGCTTCAAGACCGAGGGCTTTCTCTTTTTCCCATGACATGAGCGTGAAGGACCGCTTCCCGGTCGCGGGGTTGACGGAGCACCCGATGGTCGGGAGCGTGATGAGGGTCAGGAGCGGGAGTGTGATGAGGAGTTTGAGGGTGCGATTCATTCGTATTCTCCGTGAGTTGGGCGAGCGGCCTTGGAGTCTAAGTCTACACTGATTGTGCCATGACAGAAGTGCAAACACAAGCGAATGAACAGACTATTCCCGCGTGGAACGACGCTGAACTGGGGGGCTTGCATCAGAATGATGCCAAAGCGACCAAGGTTCAGGCGATGTTCAACGCGATTGCTCGGTCCTACGACCTCAACAACCGCGTCCATTCGATGTGGCGGGATGTCGCGTGGCGGAAATATGCCGTCAAGCAGGCACGCGTGCACGCGGGGGATCGGGTGCTGGATGTCGCGTGTGGAACGGGGGATCTGACGCAGGCGTTCGCCACCGGATCACGCGCTTCGGAAGTCATCGGGGTGGATTTCACCCCCGGCATGCTCGAGATCGCTGGGTATAAGAAGGATGGCTTGCACGAGAAACTCGCTGAGCGGATCTCGTATGAGCAGGGGGACGCGATGGACCTGCGGTTTGAGGACGCGTCGTTTGATGTGGTCTCGATCGCGTTCGGGATCCGCAATGTCCAAGAACCGAGCAAGGCGATCGCGGAGTTTTATCGCGTGCTCAAGCCGGGTGGTCGTTTGGTGATTTTGGAGTTTGATACGCCGAGCAATCCGTTGGTGCGTTGGTTCAACGGGTTCTACTGCGGGACGATCATGCCTCGGACGGCGACCTGGATCGCGCGGGATCGGTCGGGCGCGTACAAGTATCTTCCCAGATCGGTGTCGTCCTTTATGACCCGGAACGAAATGGTGGGGTGTCTTGAATCTGTTGGGTTTGGGGAAACCGGTGTGCGTGGGTTGACGCTTGGGATCTGCGCGTGCTACAGCGCGGTCAAACCGGGCTGAGGTTTCTGGGATCCATCACCAGCGAACTTTCATCGGCCTTCGACATCGAGCAGGTGGGTTTTCTTCTTCATCGTGCGGAGTGAGAAGTACACGATCGCGGAGAACGCGAGGAGCGTTCCCCAGTACGGATCGAGCTCGATCTGTCGTTCGGAGAGGAGATCGCCGAGGAACTCCATCGCGCACAAGCTCGCGATCATCGCGAAGTAGCTCGAGTATTCTCTGCGGAGGACGGTCCGCATGGAGAAGTTCATGTTGGGTCTGGTCCAGCCGGTGAGTTTGGGGAGGAACTGGGGGACGCTCTGCAGGTAGTTGATGTAGACATCACCGAACTTCTTGGAAAGGAAGCGTTCTTCGGCGGCGATGATGCGTTCATAGTACAGCCAGAACGCGAGGATGAAGATGAGACATGCGGACCAGGACTGTGCGAACATCACGACGCCGAGCATCATGAAGAAGTTGCCGACATACAGCGGGTTCCGGCAGATGGAGTAGACGCCGGTGGTGTTGAGTGAGTCGGCGACCTGGGCGCGGGTGTTGCGTCCGGAGGTTCCCGATGGGACGAACCCGATGGTCAACGCGCGGATGACGAGGCCGAAGACCGAGACGAGCAGGCAGGTGAACTCGAATCCATAATGAAGGATCGCGTTGTGGAAGTGGTCGTGGTGGTGGGGGAGTGCTGGAAGAAGGATAAGGACGAGTGCGAGGGGGAGATAGCTGCGCCAGCGGAAGAGGAACTCGCCGGAGTTTGAGTGATTGAGTGTGGGTTGCATATCGGAGTATCCTTCTATAAGTAGTGGATCATCGAACCGGGTGTGGTGCTGTCAGAGTCTAGTAGTCTTTGCGGATCAGTCTATAACTGCTCGGACCATGACTTGGCAGCAGAATTTATCAAGTCATCTTTGTGGTGGATTTGGACATATGTTCTATCAACGGAGCGCGTTCGTGCTTTCATATACGAGTTATTCGGCCGTAAAGGTTTGATAAAGCGGTGATCAGAACACCCTATTTGTAAATTGCAGGATCGATTTCGTTAGGGGGGAAGACCCCAGATATGTGGCATGAATTGTGTTTTAATGTACATTCTCGGACCATAACTGTGCAAAGGTCCCAGAATAACAGGCTTGGCACGCTTGAATCTCGGTCAAGCGATTGTGCGCACAAACATGCATCTGGATCGTGCAGTGCTTGGGAAGAAACTGGTGAGCGTTCGATAGGTGGGGTCTGGGCTGCGGCGTCGTCGCTCAGAACACACAACAGATCCCACCCCACTGAAGTGCGGAAGGGAAAATCAACGACGAGGTTAAAGCAATGAGTGTCCATGTACTGAGCGAGCGTTTGTTTGAAGCACTGATCGAAGGCAACCGGTCGTCGGCCCGTTCCATCGTGAACGAACAGTTGAGCGAGGGTGTCTCCCCCGAACTCATGCTGACCGACCTGTTCTGGCCAACCTATGAGATGATCGACAAGCTTCACCGCGAGGATCAGATCTCAGCTCTTGCATACAACCTCTCGACCCGCTTATTCCGCGTGCTTGTTGACCAGACCTCGCGTGCGTTGATCGCTTCGTCGAATGCTGATCCGGTCAATCGTTCTGTGTTCGCTTGCTGTGGAACCTGCGAGGGTTCGGAGCTTGGCGCACAGATGGCGGTGGACCTGCTCGAAGCCGCGGGCTTTGGTGTTCGGTTCGCTGGTGGTGGGGTGCCACTGGATGAAGTGCGCCAGACTGTCCAAGAATCCAAGCCCGATGTGCTGTTGATGTTCTGCTCGAACCCTGCGGATCTTCCAGACATCCGCGTGATGATCGACTCGTTGCATGAGATCGGTGCATGTCCCAACACGCAGATCGTGGTTGGTGGCGGCGTCTTCAACCGGGCCGAGGGCTTGGCTGAGGAAATCGGTGCGGACCTCTGGGCATCGCATCCGCTCGAACTCGTTGACGCGATGATCGACGATGCTGAAATCCGGGCAACCCCCGCTCAGCGGACCGTCGGACGCACCCGCAAGACTTCGACCGCAACACCCGCTGCGAAAGCCGCTTGATCGGGAAAGCCGAGCAATACACAAACAAATCTTTCTCCAGCCCTGTCTACACCCAACCGGTGTAGACAGGGTTTTTCGATGAATATGGGGCTTGAAATCAAAAAACGGCAATTCCGAACCAATAGAAGCGTTTGTCCAGTAAATGGTGCATCCGTTGGGTGTGATTCTGGTATAGTCGAGGGATAGGAACCCAAGTTGGGAGTGGTGTCGCATGGATCGTGCAACTGAACGAGATCTGATTGAACGGGCGATCGCTGGTGAGCGGGCCGCCGCCGGCGAACTGATCAAGGCGCACCAGCGTTCGGTCTACGGCTACATCCTGCGGATGTCTGGTCGTCACGAGATGGCCGAGGATGTCGTGCAAGAAGCGTTCGTCCGCGTGCTTGCCAACCTGCACCGCTTTGATTTCCGCTTCCGATTCTCGACCTGGTTGTTCACGATCGCACGCCGGTTGTACATGAACGCGGTCGCCAAATCGAAACCCGCATACGACACGGACTTCGTTGGATCCATGGGTGGCAAGGGCGGTATGCCCGACGCTTCGACCTACAGCGATGAACGATCCGTCACCGAAAAAGACGCGATCCAATCCGCGCTCATGCATTTGTCCGTTGAGCAGCGCGAGATCATCGTGCTGTTCCATCAGATGGATTGGCCGATCGCGTTGATCGCTTCGCAGTTGGACATGCCTGAGGGGACGGTCAAGAGCCATCTCCATCGCGGGCGTCGTCGTTTGCGTGTGTTGTTTAAGGAACACAAGCAGCTCGCATCGGTGTATCAGGATCACTTTGGTGGTCAGTTGAATGAAACCGACGAGGTGCTGGCATGAGCCGGGGATCGAGTGAGGATCAGTTTGGTCAGGAGCCGGTGGGTCGGATCCCGGAATCGTTGATTGATGCCGCGCTTGATGGCGAGATCTGCGACCAGATGCAAGAAGAGATTGCGCACGCGCTGCGGTATGACCATGCCCGCCGTGCTGAGCTGCTGGAAACCGCGGATGCGGTTCGCGCTTTGGATTTGAATGATATTCCGATGCCTGATCTGCAGTGTGCGGTGCTCAACCGTCTGGATCAGCATGACCGCTTTATTCCTCGCACGATGCGACGCTGGGTCCGTACCGGTCGCCTTGCGATCGCGGCGGGGTTGCTGCTCGGTTTGATGGTTATCGCTGGGCTGCAGAGCATGAATCCGAGATTGGCGACCATCGGCGCACAGTCCACGCCTGTGGATGATGTCGCGTGTGCGGTTGAAGAGGACACCCAGCGGGTCGCGACTGAGGTTCAATCTGGGGTGGGGCATGTGCTTGCCAAGCTTTCTCCGCTTGATGGGATGCTTGCGACCCCTCGTACAACGGGGGCGAAGTCGTTCGAACTGACCGTCAACCAACAGCTGGTCCAGTTTACAGACAGCGATCTCGCGGCTTTGAATGACGCGGGCGTTCGTGCCGATCCGTTCGGGAGACTGCAATCGGCTCGGCGATTCCCGAGCCGAGGAGTTTCGATGAGCTTGGTGTCCTATGGCGGAGAACACGGGCGGTTGCTTCCGAGTTCTGGCGCATCGGGGTTTGTGATCATCCGCTCCCAGCGGACCGAGCCCATCGTGCGAGAAACACTTCGTGATGAACGCATCGCCGACCTGCCTTAACGGTATATACCGTTGTATGAAATCTGTATCCCTGCATCGTGTTCTTGTGTGTACTCTGGTATATGCGGTGTTGTGTGTGCCGTCTATGACGGCGCATGCTGCTGTCGTCAAAGCTGTCAAAGCGGTTGATGCGCCTTGGGGTGAACTGGATTCGTACCCAGCGGATATTGATCTGATCGCGGTGCTGGAGAATCCTGCGGAGCATCTGCTCAGTGATGCGGGGGTGTCCTCGCGATCGTTCCTCGCGTCGATGGGTGTGTTCGGGAAGACCCGGCAGGCATGGGGCGCGCTGGGGGCGTTGTTTGAGACCGATGCGGACGGGGTGATCAAGGAATTTTTCTCCGGGCGCGTCGTCGTGTGTGTGGATTCGATCTTCGAGCATTCGGACAACCCACTGAGTCTGATGCTCTCGGCGGATTCCAACTGGGTGGTCATGGCGGAAGTGGACGACGCTGCGGTTGGGGTGCTTCGGAAGAAACTCAAACCCGTCGCGAGAGAACTGGTGGGGGGGGTCGCGGTCTATGGGATCGAGCAGGGACGCTACGCGATGGTGATCCTGAGCAAAAAGAACGGGCATTCAAGGGTGATGCTGAGTCCAAAGGCGGGGCGAGGCTTGCTCGAACGGGTGCTGGTGTCAGTCGGTCAAGAGTCCCCAAAGGCACAGCCGACCGGTCCTGCGTGGGAGCATGATCAAGGGTGGATGGTCGCGGTCCGGGTCCGGGTGGATTCCAAACTGGATTCGTTGTGGGATATCGATGGGATCAAACGCGATCCAAAGAACACACATGTACGGATGTTCGCCGGCGCGACGGGTGAGGGGTTTGAGATGTCGCTCGCGCTGCCGATGCAAGGCGAGTTGAAGGCTGGGCGAGCGCCGGTTGGATTGTTGAGCGGGCTGGGGGATGACATTGTGCTGGCGATGGCGGCGTCTTCGGTGATGCAACTGGAGCTCGATCAGGATAAGGGGCTGTCGATCAAGATTCGTGAGGGTGCGGGGGCGGCAAAGCGACGGAAGACACAACCAAACACACACTACGCATCGGTGCTCACGCCCAAAGGGTCGATGTTCGTCTTTACCCGCGCCGATGCGGGGAATCTGGGTGGTGTGGAGCCGCTCGGGATGACGGTGCTCTCGGTTTTCGATGATCACGAAATCGACGCCAAATCGATGGACGGGATCATTGAACCGATGCTCCAAAGCGAATCCGGTGGCTTCCGCGTGGTGGGCGCGAGCGGGACGCGGATGTACGGCGGGATGTTTCCCAGCGCGGTCCGCTCGCACACGGTGATCGATGCGGAGGATGATCAGACCCGGATCTCTTGGAAGACCACGCAGCGGGCCTCGTCGTCGGATCTGATCTTCTGCCTCGGCGGAGAATCGATGGAGACCGGTGAACGGGTGCGGGAGCTGGATCAGGTGGTCTCGGCGATGGACGCGATCGGTGCGATGGATCGGGGGATGGATCATGAGGTGGCCGGCGGGGACGGTGCGGGGAGCTCGGTGGTGCTGAGCGGATTCTTGCGTGTGGGGGCTCTACTCAAATCGATGCACGAGACCCAGAACCTGATTTCCAAGGAGATGCTCTCGATGGTGGATCGTGTGGAGTGGCAGGTGGTCCAAGACGAGGGGGTGATGCGGGGGAATGTGGTCTTTGTGAAGAGTCTGGATTAGATGAGTTTGATGCCAGTTTGATGCTGGCGGGGTGAAATTGGACCGACCTTTGTTGTTGGTGGGTCTAGACTTGTGACCTGAGATTCGGCGGTAGCCGGGTCAGAATGCAGCATCAGCAACCGGAACCACCAATGCCATCTGAAACCACCACAATTACGACTCTTCGTAATGTCGCGATCATCGCACACGTCGACCACGGCAAAACCACGCTCGTTGACAACCTCCTCAAACAATCCGGCAACTTCCGGAGCGGTGAACTCGAAAAACTCGAAGGCGGTCAGCACGGACTGATCATGGACTCGGGTGACCTCGAACGCGAACGCGGGATCACCATCCTGTCGAAGAACTGCGCGGTCGAGTACCACGATCTCAAGGGAACCGACTTCCGCATCAACATCATCGATACACCTGGTCACGCGGACTTCGGTGGCGAGGTCGAGCGTGTGCTCCGGATGGCCGACGGGTGTCTGCTTGTGGTTGATGCGTATGAAGGCCCGATGCCTCAGACACGCTTTGTCCTTGGCAAAGCGCTCGAAGCTGGACTCAAGCCGGTCGTGATCATCAACAAGTGTGATCGTCCAGACGGTGATCCGGACCGAGTGATCGGCGAAGTTTTTGACCTGCTCGCGGCGCTCGGTGCTGCGGATGACATTCTTGATTTCCCGGTTGTGTACGCATCAGCACGCGACGGCTGGGCGGTCGATGAATGGGATGGGGAAACCAAAGGCACCGACCTTCGTCCGGTGTTTGAAGCGATCACACACCACATCCCGCATCCGGATGTCTACATTGAAAAACCACTGCGGATGCAGATCACAACGCTCGCGTTCTCAGAGTATGTTGGTCGGATCGGGATCGGTCGCGTGACGCAGGGGACGATCCGCGTCGGGCAGCCGATCGCGCTGGTCAAGCAAGACTCCGAAGGCAATGTCACCACAAAGAAAGCGAAGATCGTCACGCTCCAGGGTTTCAAGGGGCTGGGGAAGCTGAATATGGACTCGGTCGGCGCGGGCGACCTCTGCTCGATCTCGGGCATCGAGGGCTTGGACATCGGTGACACGATCTGTGATCCGGATCATCCGGATCCGATGGAGCGGGTCGTGATTGATGAGCCGACGATCTCGATGAGTTTCCGTGTGAACGATTCGCCGTTCTCTGGGAACGATGGGGACTTTGTGACTTCGCGTCAGATCCGGACCCGTTTGGACCGTGAGCTTGAGCACAATGTCGCGCTCGCGGTATCTCCTGGTCGTTCGATGGACGAGTTTATCGTTTCGGGGCGTGGGTTGTTGCACCTCGGGATTCTCTTGGAAACCATGCGTCGCGAGGGCTTTGAGCTTGCGGTGGGTCGTCCGATCGTGATCGAGAAAGAGATCGACGGGGTCAAGTGCGAGCCGATGGAAGAGCTTGTGGTCGATACCACCGACACCACCGTCGGCAGTGTCATGCAGATCATCGGTGAGCGCAAGGGCGAGGTCGTCAAGATCGAACCACGCGGCGATGGACTGACGCACTGCGTGTTCCAGATCACCTCGCGTTCGCTCATCGGATTGCGTGGGCGCATTCTCAACGCAACGCAGGGCGAAGGGATCATGCACCATACATTCCTCAAGTTCGTCCCGGTTACGGGCGAGCGTCCGGTCCGGCACTGCGGGGTGCTTGTCGCGTCGGAAACGGGACCGGTTACCTCACACGCGGCCCAACTCCTCCACGAGCGCGGCGTGCTGTTCGTGCGTCCCGGTGATAAGGTCTACGCGGGTCAGGTGATCGGCGAAGCAAACCGGAACCTGGACATGACCGTCAACATCGTCCGCCAGAAGCAACTCGACAACATGCGGATGGCCAACAAGGAAGCGACCGTGACTTTGAAAGCGGCGCGTGATCTTTCGCTTGAGCAGGCGCTTGAGTACATCGAAGAGGACGAGCTTGTGGAGTTGACACCCAAGATCGTGCGCATTCGCAAGGTCAATTTGAGTGAATCTGTCCGTAAGCGTGACGCTCGCATTGCCAAGAGCAAGGCGATGGCGGAAGATTAACGGCCTCCGGCTGATGCTTTTTCCCCAGTTGAAGGGGACTTTTTGATTGTGTTGTTGCAATTGAATTTGAGAAGTACTACATTGGGGTCGATTTACTGAACAGATTTAGGGAGATTCCAGTGGCTCGAATTGCAAAAATCGGTATGTTGTTCATCGGTCTTTGCGCCGGCGTGTCTTCTGCTCAGATTCAGATCGGGCCACCGATCAAGTTGCCAATCTCTGCGTGCCCGTCAACATGTATCCCTGAGGAACCCGACGAGTGTTGTGATGCGGGACCGCTGACTTGCACCAGGTCGGATTTCGGACCATACCTTGTGTCGCTTGGCGAGCCGCTGAAGATCAGTGATCGGATCGAGTGCGAGCACTGCCTTTCAAATTGCCCGTGCTGCCCGGTCTTATCGAATGATACAGATTGCGTGCGTTGTTGGGAGGTTCCGTCCAAGGAATGCGGCCCATTCGACATTGCTCTGTCCTTCACCGAGTCGGTGACGATCAATCTTTCGAGCACGCTTCGGGTCTCCTTGACGCAACAACAGGTTGCCTCGATGGAGTCAATGCTGAGTTCGCTGATGGGTGCCGTGGACGGGCGTGAGTTCGAGTTCACTGCAGAATGTGGTTTTCCGGTGTTGCCCCCTTGCAGTGATGGTTTTTGGGCCGAGCCATATATCCAGTACAGATCAGGACGAGCACTACAGATCGATCATGTGTGGAACGCGAGCGGATTTTGGGTGAGCGATTGCGATCCGGGAACATGCCCCACCGAGGGGTTCGGGTGGGGCATCCAGTGCGCTTCGGGCAGTTCGACCATCAGCGGCGATCGATTCGATCGTCAGTCCTGCGGTACAATAGTTGGTAGTATTCCTTGCGGCGATTAATCACCACGGAATGTCTCACGCGTGAAAGTTTAACAAAGAAAGTGCAGATTGAACATGAATAAGACTACAAACCTGATCATCGGTTCATCTGTGCTGATTGCCGGTATGATTTCAGTGGCATGGGCCAACGGCGTATCTACGCTCCCGAGCACCGAAACCGCCGCTGACCCGGCCCTCGTCGTATTGAATGATTACTCCGACTTTCTTGCTGATCTCCGGGATACGCAAACTCAGATGACCACTGATGCAGCGGTGAACTGGATCGCGCAGATCGATGCCTCAATCGCAAACTCAGAGAATCAGCACGCCCGCCAATCCGGGTATGTCGCGATGTTCTCGATGTACAACTATCTGGAAGATTGGGTCAACGCAGAGAGCGTTTGCCAGATCGCGCTCCAAGACGCACCGGACAGCGCCACCGAGCTTGAACGGCTCGGAGACCTTTTCGCGATCCAGAGCGCTGCGGCGCAGACTGTCGGCCGCATGGCAGAGGCCGACGATGGCGCCAACGCACGCTGGGATACATTCACCCGGTTCCAAAAAGCAGAAGCAGTCCATGTCAAGGAGCACGGCATCCGTGCGATGGATACCAACTCCTACGGGCTCTACCGCTGGGCGATGGAAGAACGGGTCCGGTACCTGCAGGATGTGGGCCTGAAGATCGAGGCCGCGGAGTTGACCGATTCGCTGCTCGAGGATCTCGGGAGTGCTGAACGCAAAGAGATTCAGCCTGTGGGGATCCATGTCATCCGTCATCATCGTGCCGTATCCGCGGCGATGAAAATCGATTCCAGAAATATCGAAGGCGCGTTGCTGTCGCTCAAAAATGGTAAAGCGTACCAAACCGGATTCAAGGATGCGGTGCTCGCGTACGGATTGAGTGACCAAACACACTACAAGTCGCTGCATCGGTTCGTGATGGATCTCCCGTTCGACGGAGCGGATCAAACCGCTGAACTCGAGATCGCGTACCTGCACGCGATAAACTCTTTGGAGCATTTGCGTGTGATGTCCGACGGCGTCCTGCTGGAGAATCATGTCGCTACCAGTGATGCCGATGTGTATGAGGCGTTCCTGCTTCTGGAGCAAACACTGAGCCCCGTGTTGCAACGACTCCCCGGAGTGGCTGGGCATCTCCAGAAGAGCTCGCCGGAAATCCAGAAGCAGAAAGGGTTGTGCCAGTCAGCATTGGAACTCTTGGTCGACTACCTGACGATCGAAGATCAGGGCGACACCGCAGATCAATATATTCAGCTTGGTCAACAGAAGTTTGTGAGCTTCAAGAACTGATCACTCGCTGTTCTTGACGCTGACCATGAACGGATGGTCGCCGTTGAAGTTGATATCCCGTTGTGGGAATGGGATCGTGATGTTGTGTTCTCTGAAGAGCGCGTCGATTTTGAAGCGCAGGTCGGATTCGATCTGCCTGCGGTCCAGTGTTGATCGCGGGCTGATCCAGAAGTGAACCTCGAAGTTCAGCGATGAGTCTCCAAAGTCCATAAAAAGGACCCGGTTGTCGGGGGATTCGAGCACGCGGATATGGTCATCGAGGAGTTCTTCGAGGACGGATTTGACCAGTCCTGTGTCGGTGCCGTACGCGACGCCGACCTTGATGATGGTCCTCAGCTTCCGGGTCGGGAGATTCCAGTTGACGACGGAGTTTTCAAGCAGGGTGGAGTTGGGGACGATGAAAGTGGTCCCGTCGTACGAAACGATTTTAGTTGCGCGAGCGCCGATGTTGGCGACCGTGCCGGTCTCGCCCTGAATCGTGACCAAGTCGTTGACGCGGATCGGTCGCTCGATGAGCAGGATGAGTCCGGAGATGAAGTTGTTGACGACATTCTGAGATCCGAAACCGATCCCCAGCGCGAGCGCACCGCCGAAGATGGTGAAGACAGTCAGCGGCACCCCAGCGATGTTGAGCGCGAGGAACACCGCGATGGTCAGCAGCAGGTAGTGGAGGATGCTCTGGATCGCGTTGGCTGGTCCGGGTTCAACTTTCAACCGAGGCAGGACGGTGCTCCCGACCCGCTTGGAGATGATTTTGGCACAGATGTACCCAACGATCAGGACGATCAACGCGATCACGAGCTGATTGACCACGATCGAGGTGTCATTGACCGAAAACAGCTCCTTGTCCCAGAGGACATCCGCTTGCTCTTTGATCGTGGTCAGCAGGTCCTGATCCGACGATGGCGAAGGTGTGGAGGCCACCTCGATGGGTTGGGAGGCTTGGTCAGCGGTCAGCTCGATGATGGGATCGTCTTGGAACATGGTCGATTGTATGCCGATCCGAGCCGATTCCCGTGAATTTGGGTAAACTGACCCGCTGGACTCGATTCAGAGCGTCCAATGGGACCGACCCAACGCTCGACCGGACGACCATCAGGGGCTATCATCCTGACCCCGAAGTGAGACGGGTTGAAGGTATCCAAACAATGGATGCCCCCGAACTTACGCGGCAGCTGAACGGAGCATCACCATGGCAGACAACTACGCAATCATCGAAGAGTCCGGCGGACAACGCAAAGTGACCGAAGGCGAATCGATCTACATCGACCTCTACAACGGCGGCGACTGCAAAGCCGGCGACAAAATCGAAATCGACAAGGTTCTCGTCCTCGGCACCGCCGGCGGCGACGCGAAGCTCGGTGCCCCATACATCGCGGGCGCATCGGTGACTCTTGAGATCACCGAACCAGTGAAGAAGGGCGACAAACTCTTCATCCACAAGTTCCGCACCAAAAGCACCTACCAGAAGAAAACCGGCCACCGCCAACGCTACACCATCGTGAAGGTCGCTGGAATCAACGGCTAAAGCAAACCAATCTTCATTCATGAGAACCCCGTCACTCGACGGGGTTTTTTAGTGGGTTGATGTCAACGATCGCAACGCAGCTTCGAGCGAATCCGCACACGCTCCCATCCGATCAAAATCCAGCGTCTCAATCGAATCCCCCGGCTTGTGATAATGCGGGTTCCGGTACTCGCTCGTGTCCGTGATCATCGCCGCGGGATATCCCTGCATCCAGTAGTTCGCGTGGTCGGAGCGGTAGATCGCGGTGATCATCGGGGGCAGTGGGGCCGCGACGATTGGGATCGTTCCCGCTTCGGACATCGACTGGGCAAGCTGGGCGATCAAAGGCGCGTCGTTCGTGCGTCCCACGATCGCGATGAAGTTGGCGGTGGTGGGGAGGGTCATCCCGAGCTGCTCGCCCATCGAAGGCGGGAACGGGTAGGACTGTGAGTTGGGCTCGTCAGAAAAATACCCGAGCATTTCCAGCGAGAGCATCGCGATGATGTTCTCGTTTTTGAGCTTGGAGGACAGTGCGGTGGTGAGCGATCCCATGCCGTTGGATTGACCGCGACCCGCGGCGTCCGCAGAGTTCGAGTTCTCCTCGTTGGCAAACGCGATGAACCGGATCGTGCGTGGTTGCCGGTTATCCGCGAATCGTCGAGCGAGCTCGAGCATGACCGCGACACCCGACGCGTTGTCGTCGGCGCCGGGGGTGTTGACCTCCGCGTCGTAGTGTGCCCCGATGACGATGATCTCGTCGGGATGGGTCGTGCCCGGGATCTCGGCGATGATGTTTATATCCTGCGACCGTCCCGTGATCGGGAGCGCGGGGGTCGGTGTCATCTGCGCGTCGAGTCCCATGTCCGTGAACTGCATCGAGATCCACATCCCCGCGCGTGCGAGCTGGTCGCGGTCGTTCGCGTTGCGGTGTGGGAACTGGGTCGTGAGCGTGTGGACATCGTTCCACAAGCGGGCTTCAGCGGTGGGGGCGCGGTTTGAGCGGTGTGAAAGATCACCCGATCCAGAAGCGCACCCCATCAGCGTGCAGGCAAGGAGTGGGATAAGAAAGCCGACGATTGATTTGCTTCGCATCTTCGATGATAGGGGTGGGGTGCTTATGGAAGTTATGGGGTGGCGATGTATTGGAACTCGTAAGTCTCAAACAGCCCGCCGTCGTCGGCGATGTCCAGGGTCCATGACGAGATCAATGAGGCTGACGGCGTGTTCCAGATGACCCCGGATGAATCGCGGAGATCGAGCGGTTCGGCGCCGCCATTCCCGGATGCAAACCTATCCCACAAGAAGTTGAACTGGTCCTGGTGGACATTGAGGAGCAGTGTCAGGGGGCGCTGATCCGCGAACGGCGTGGGCGTGCCATTGTTGATGTACCGTTCTTCACCGGGAAAGATACCGACGCTGGAGTCTGCAGGGACAGTGCCGTCATATGCGTAGAAGTAGTTGCCGGGGGCGATGTGATCTCCGCCGAGGTATGGCGCGTACGGACCGTGCCCGACAGGATTGAACCCATTGGTGTCGCGTGAGACGAATTCCGAAACCGGCATCGGGTTCTGGAGTTGTTGCGAGAAGGAAACCGTGATGACCTCGACGAGGGTTTGGTCCTGCTCCAGTCGGTAGCCGGAGAAGATCCCGTCGGTGAATGTGTATGCGGTCTGGTTAAATCCAGTCGAGTTCGCTTCAATGACAATCTGGACCGGACCTTCGATTTGATCGAAATGATTTCTTAACTGGTTTGAAGCGTTGTAAGGAATAGCCAGTTCAATGGTGAAGTCGTGGTAGTTTCCAGGGATAAGCTGAGATCCAGTATTCAGAATGTCACGGCTGAGCTGGATCGGGAAGATCGGTTCAGCGGTTGTGTAGATATTCCCACCAATCGTGAGAGTCGTGTTGATGATTGGGCCACTGACCCCGCTGCGGGAAGCCGGGGTTGAATCTCTCGGCTCGAACGGTCCAGCGAGCGCGTAGTCTGCGATGTCCGCACCGTCCGCATGAGCCGAGAACGGGACAGAGTCGAGTTGGACTCGCGGCACGAGTGTGGTGAATGTCACATCGCCATCAAAGCGGACTTCGATCTCCAGGTATCGATCGGCCCCCGTTTCAAATGCGGATGCGCCGAAATCAAGTTCGACACCGAAGAGCCCATCGGTGACCTGGACACCCAAGTGTTCGTCGGTCCCAAGGTTGGAGCCGTCGGTGGAAACGGAATACAGGGAGAACCGGAAGTCGTACACGCCATCAGCCATGCCCCCCGAATCGGTGAGCGATCCCTGGTAGGAGAACGCATTGGTCTGCGCCATCGCGACCGAAGGAAGTATGAGCAGGAGCAAAAAAGTAATCAAGCGTGTGGTACGGTTCATGGATGTTCCTCTGCGGTGTGTTTCATAGAGAATATCACAGACAATCGCCCGTCGAGATGCGAATTCCGGTCAAAAGCAGAATACAAGTCGTTTTTTCACCCAAGTCGCAAGACTTTCCCCCATCTCTGCCAAAAGATACCACTCTCAATGAATCCTCCCCTTTCAAAAGGAAAAACGATATGACCACCACCGCTGAACCCATCACCATGTCCAATGGCAAGCTCAATGTCCCCGCCAACCCCATCGTCCCCTTCATCGAAGGCGACGGCACAGGCCGGGACATCTGGGCCGCGTCCGTGCGTGTGTTCGATGCCGCGGTTGAAAAAGCGTACAACGGCGAGCGCAAAATCCAATGGCACGAAACCCTCGCAGGCGAAAAAGCATTCAACGAGACCGGTGAGTGGCTCCCAGAAAAAACACTCGAAGACTTCAAAACATACCTCGTCGGAATCAAAGGCCCACTCACCACCCCGGTCGGTGGAGGCATCCGCTCGCTCAATGTCGCGCTGCGTCAGGTCCTCGACCTCTACACCTGCCTCCGTCCCGTCCGCTGGTTCACCGGCGTGCCCACCCCCGTCAAGCGTCCGGACCTGACCGACATGGTCATCTTCCGCGAGAACACCGAGGACATCTACGCCGGGATCGAGTTCGAAGAAGGCACCGATGACAACAAGAAGTTCAAAGCACTCCTCAAAGAGAACTTCCCAGACCGCTACAAGAAGGTCCGCTTCCCAGACACCTCAGGGTTCGGGATCAAGCCAACCTCCAAGGAAGGCACGACCCGGATTGTCAAAGCCGCGATCCAGTACGCGATCGACAACGACCGCGACTCGGTCACCATCGTCCACAAAGGCAACATCATGAAGTTCACCGAGGGCGCCTTCATGGAATGGGGCTACGGCGTCGCTCGCGAGTTCTTCGGCGCAACCCCACTCGACGGCGGACCTTGGCACTCATTCAAGAACCCAAACAACGGCAAAGAGATCATCATCAAGGATGTCATCGCCGACGCGTTCCTCCAGCAGATCCTCACCCGTCCCGCGGAATACTCCGTCGTCGCGACCATGAACCTCAACGGGGACTACATCTCCGACGCCCTCGCCGCGTGTGTCGGAGGGATCGGCATCGCTCCGGGCGCGAACATCAACTACGACACAGGCACCGCAATCTTCGAAGCAACCCACGGCACCGCCCCCAAATACGCCGACCAAGACAAGGTGAACCCCGGTTCATTGATCCTGTCAGGCGAGATGATGCTCCGCCACATGGGCTGGAACGAAGCCGCGGATTTGATTATCAAGGGGATCAACGGCGCAATCGGAGCAAAGACGGTAACATACGATTTCGAACGCCAAATGGACGGCGCCACCCTCCGCAAGTGCTCAGAGTTTGGGAGTGACATTATTGAGCATATGGGCTGAGACGACCTTTGAATCCAGTATCGAGCAGTACCCCAAGGGGTGCTGCTTTTTTCTTAGGACACGAATTGGAAGTTTGTTCCACGATCGTTTCTCCGATTTTCACTCGAACTGCATCCTGGTGCCACTACTCGCCGCTTCGGCGCAGTAGTGTCTTGGGTTCGTCGAGTGTATTGAACAATTCAAAGACACTACTGCGCATAAGAATGCGAGTAGTGGCACCCTTGCTTTGGGTGATATTTATTGATTGGTGTGAGAGTAGTTATTCGGGGCGATTGATATCGTCGATGGGGAGTTGGTCGTTCCGATCTCCAGCGTACCACTTGGCGGATGACCAGTTCCAGTCTTCGGGGTGGGCGGCGAGTCCTCGACGGACGGGATTGTTGTGGATGTAGTGAATCTTCTCATTCAGTTCTGGCCCGCTGATGATGTTTCGGTCATAACCGCCGCCGGGTTGCCAGAACCGATGCTTGCTATCGGGAGTCCGAATTTTGCTGAGAATTGGGGCGTCGAGTTCTTTCCATCTTGCGATGATTTTAATGGCGCTGTTTCGTTTGAGATACCAAGCAACCTTTGAGGCCGGGTAATCGGGGAGTTTGGGCAAGATCAAGATATGGATGTGCTCAGGCATGATGACCCAAGCGAGGAGTTTAAACTCCGTTCGCACTCGGGTGGAGCCGAGAAAATCAATGAAGGTGTCTTTGATTCGGTTGTTGCGAAAGAGTGGGAGGCGTTGGTAGCAGGAGAAAGTTAGGAACCTCGCTTGATTGGGTATTTCTTGGCGTTTGAGTTGTTTGTGGTGAGGAGGAGGCATTTGGGGATTGTAGATGCTTGTAAGACACTACTGCGCCGAAGCGGCGAGTAGTGGCACCCCGTAAGGATGTGCTCATGAGTCCCCCCTCCCCCCTCGGTTCCACGATAATTACTCAATTTTCTCCTGTTCCCGCGACAAAGAATCCAGTATCCTGTACACAGAGAGAACAGCACCAGGTGTTCGGTGCTTTCAATATACGAGGAGTTTCAGCTATGCGTCATTCAGCATCCATCGTTACCGGTTCGTTCCTTACCCTCATCGTCGGCTCGTCCGTCGCGATGGGCGCGGTCTACGACGAGTCCATCGACGGCGACCTCTCCGGCGACCGTTTCAACCCGACCTTCATCGACTTTGATCTCGGTCTCAACACCGTCATCAACGAAACCGTCAACGCCGAGATCGAGTCGGGCGACATCGACTACCTCACCTTCTCCGTCGGTGCCGGCCAATGGGTCGATTCGATCATCATCGCCGACACCTTCAATCCCAACGGCGGCCTCGACATGGGCGTCTTCGTCGGACTCGCGTTCGACAACTTCTTCGACTTTGACATCGACGGCTTCATCGGTGACGGGCTCGAAGGTTTCATCATCACCGACTTCACCAATGTCGGTTTCGAATCCATCGAAACCCTCTCCGGCGGCCTCACCACCCTCGGCCAAGGCGACTACACCCTCTGGATCCAGCAAGGCAATGTGGACATCACCCGCGTGACCACCCACATCAACATCGTCCCAGCCCCAAGCGCCATGGCACTCCTCGGATTGGGCGGCCTCGCGTCGATCCGTCGCCGTCGATAATACGCTGGCGGTTGAATCCAACTTCGCATACACTGCACGGAGGCCATCTTGGTCTCCGTGTTTTTTGTGGATAGCGAATCTTTGACCCTGGAGCGTGACATGTTGAGCAAGCGATCGATGGTGGTGGCGTTGGTGCTGATGGGTTCATTTACCGCGGGTTCGTGCCTGTCCGGGTGCGCCTCGACAGGCATCGCCGTCCGCGAGACGCTCGGAACACCCAAGCGGGAACAACTCGTCGACCGGGTCGACGAGACCCGAGACGCGCAGGAATCCGCAAAGGTACAGTTCGCGACCACGCTCGACGAGCTCAAATCCCTCTCCGGTTTCGACGGCGGCGAGCTCGAAGACGCCTACTCCCGTCTCAAGAAGCAGCTCGAGCGAGCCGAGCACCGCGCGGACAATGTGTCCGACAAGATCAAATCCGTCGAGCGCGTGGGCAAAGCCCTGTTCAGCGAGTGGGAAAAAGAACTCAACGAGTACTCCACCGAATCACTCCGCAGGGCATCCGAGAAACAACTCGACGAAACCCAGCACGCGTTCGAGGATGTGCTCGAAGCGATGAAAACTGCGGAAGAAAAGATGGGGCCGGTGCTCTCCGCGTTCAGCGATCAGGTTCTCTTTCTCAAGCACAACCTCAACGCCCGCGCGATCGCATCGCTCGACGACACGCTCGTCGAACTCGAATCAGAGATCGCTGAACTTATCGCGGACATGGAAGCGTCCATCGACGAGGCCAATGCGTTCATCGATGAGATGGGTTCATAAGGATCGGGTGTCGGGTGTTTTAAACAGCATGAGCCGCGGGGCGCGGGCACGAATCGACTAAGTTGAACATCTGATCCACGCGGTGTTCCCACAGGCAAGTGTTCTCCGCGTGCACTCGACCACGGATTGCTTGTTGGAGTGCTCGATCTGGATTGGCGAGCAGCTCGTCGATCTTCTCGCGAGCGTTGGTCAGGTTCGTACCCGACCAATCGAACAGCGTCGCGGTGGGATCGGTATGCGTCGCGGACATCGACCCGTTGAAATCATGACGCACCATCAATCGATCGTCCGCAACCACGCACGCGCCGCCCGCCATCGCTTGCATGATGCGTTCGGAATACGAATGCACAAACTGCGTCGGCCCCCACGCCAGCCCGATCCGTCCTTGGCTAAACGCATCAGCGCACTGCGCATAGCTCGCTTGTCCAGCGTACTTGATCGTCCCGGTGCAATGCTTCGACCATTCATCAGAACCAAACACCCCGACCTTGAGTCCCTGCAGTGCCTTCACAGTTTCGATTCTGCGGAAGCGGTTGACGATCGCGATGACCAGCCCCCAAAGGTGGCGTTGTGTCATCCACTTGCCGGTGATGATCCCCTTTGATCCAAGCGCAATATCACACGCCGCGACATACCCAAGCTGCGGATCGCGGATCATCATGTTCGCGATGGTGTTGATCAGCTGGACCATCCCGGGGTCCTTGATCTCCGCGATCGCCTCGTCGATTTCTTCTTGTGGCCGCACGGAGCTGGTCACAACGACATCGAACTCGCGATTGGCAAAGTTCTCGGGAGTGAGCGAGTCCAAGTCACAGAGCGCGGAGCGCGGGATGCCGTGGGGGATCCAGCCGTGGATGAGGTTGGGGAAGCGGTAGCGGAGCAGGTGCGCATCGTCAATGCAAGGCAGCGCGAGCCGATAGTTGCTCAGCGCGTTGATCTGATTCCATTGATCAATCGAGCCGTCCGAAAGCCCGAACGGATGATCGACATAATACTGGATCGCGCGCATGCTGGAATCGGGTGTGAAGAGCGCAGGCGGGAGGCCATGCAGCGAGTTGCTCGTGTTCATAAAGAACAGCGTGCCATCGGTCGGCATGTTGTCTGGCGATAGGTCGAAAATACGAGCGTCGTACCCCTTTGCGATAAACGCTTCGAGCAGTTCCTCCGACATCGCGCCGAGGAGATCGAACTGGGATTGATACAGCGAATGAATCCAGATGGTGTCTTGCATACAGCGTGTATCGGGCAGATTCCCGCACTTTCTGCAGGTTCATTCAGACCGCGACCTCGCCCTTGATATGCGGATGCGGATCGTAGTTCACAAGCTCGAAATCCTCGAACTTGAAATCAAAGATGCTCTGCACCTCACGGTTCAGGTTCATCTTGGGGAGCGGACGGAAATCCCGATCAAGCTGCTGCTCGACCTGAGGCAGGTGATTCAGGTAAATATGCGCATCACCCAAAGTATGCACAAACTTCGCGGCACGAAGCCCCGTCACCTGCGCGACCATCTGCGTCAGCAGCGCATACGACGCGATATTGAACGGCACACCCAGAAACAAATCCGCCGAGCGCTGATACAACTGGCACGACAACCAATCCGGTCCGGTGTCCTTTGACCTCGCGACATGGAACTGGAACAAGCAGTGGCAGGGGGGCAGCGCCATCTCGTCAATCTGCCCCGGATTCCACGCGGTCACAATATGACGACGCGAATACGGATTCTTCTTGAGCCCATCGATCAGCTCTGAGATCTGGTCCAGCGTAGAGCCGTCCGGCTTTGCCCATGATCGCCATTGATGACCATAGATCGGACCGAGATCGCCATTCTCGTCCGCCCATTCGTCCCAGATGCGGACATTGTGTTCTTTGAGCGCCGCGATGTTGGTGTCGCCTTGAAGGAACCAGAGGAGCTCGTGGATGATCGATCGCAGGTGGAGTTTTTTGGTCGTGACGATCGGGAAGCCCGCTTTTTGACCCGTCCGGACCTCATGCTCGATCGCGCCGGGGGCGTGGGAGTCGAGGTAGTAATGCGACTGATGCCCAAAGATCGAGAGGGTGCCGACGCCGGTGCGGTCGTCGCATGGGGTGCCCTCTTTGAGGACCATTTTGAGTGTTTCGCAGTACTGAATCATGATTGATTTACCATACAACAGAAGCCATCGTTTGTGAACCCAATGCGTCGGAATCCGGTTCAGATATGTTCGTTTGGGTCATAGACCCTGCCGAGGTCCTGAAAGAAGCTCGGGTAGGTTTTCGCGATGCATGCTGGGTCGTTGATCACAATGTTCGGCAGGCGCAACGCAAGCAATGACAGCGACATAGCCATCCGATGATCGTCGTAGGTCTCCATCAGAATGGGTGCGCCGCCCGCAAGTTCGCCCCAGTTCTGTAGGGGCGTGATCGAAAGTGTGTCCTCATCGCCGTTGAGGTTGTCCGTCACCACCACACCGATCTTCCCCAGTTCAACCTTCATCGCTTCGATCCGGTCGCATTCCTTCACGCGGAGCGTCTTGACGCCCCGGATGATGGTCGTCCCGGATGCAAAGCACGCCACCGCCGCAAGCGACATCACCGCATCGGGCATGTCCCGCATATCGCAAATAATCGGGATCAAGTTGTTCGTCCCCCGACACGCAAGCGTCCGCTCCCCCGTCACCAGCGTGCACCCCATCCGCTCAAGCAACAACGGGAACTGCGCATCCCCCTGCTGACTCGCATCAAGCGCAATCCCCTCGACCCGGATGGTTGTGTCGGGGAGCAACGCGCCCGCCGCCCACCAGTAGGTCGCGCCCGATGCATCGGGTTCGATGTCGAGCACAAAACGGTTCATCCCACGCTTGATCCGGATCACCGCAAGATCCCCGGCGTGCTGCGTATGCACACCCAGATGATCCAACAACTCCAGCGTCATCCGCACATAACTCGCGGAGGTCACCCCCTTGGGCTGCGTGAGCGTCAGACCATTGGGAAGAAACGGCGCGATCAGCATCAACGCGGACACAAACTGGCTCGACTGCGTCGGCAAAATCTCCACCGTCCCAGGCATCGAACTCAAATCGCCCGGAGGCGTAATCCGAATCGGAGGACACCCCTCGGTCTTGAGATATTCGACTTTCGCGCCAAGCGTCGTCAGCAGATCCACAAGCTCCCGGATCGGACGCTGCTGCATCCGTTCATTCCCCGTGATGGTCAATGGCGAATCCGCAAGCAGCGCCGCCGCGGAAAGAAAGCGCGTCGCGGTCCCTGCGTTGTTGAGGTCGATGGTGGGGTTCTCTGGATCAACAACCAGCTTCCCGCCGGTCCCCGTAATCGTCACCGAGTTGGCAGACCGGACAACCGTCGCGCCAAGCTGCTCAATCGCACCCAGCATCCGCTGCGCATCGTCCGCTTCGATCAGCGGATGGTTGATCGTCGATTCCCCCGGCGCAAGAGCCGCGAGAAGCAACGCTCGGTTCGTCAAACTCTTGGACCCCGGCGGACGGATCGTCACATCCAAAGGCGACCGCCGATTCGGACGCGACCACACCGGGAGCGGGAGCTGCTCCGGGAGCGAATCAAGCGAACAACACGATGGATCAGGAAACGACATCAATCACCCGTCTTTACGGAACACGGCGACAATGTCCTCAACCGGGATCACAAACAGACGGTTATCCCCCTCAAAGTCCACCGGGATCGCGTTCTTGGGATTGAACAAGATCCGGTCGTAGTTGACAATCGGGTAATCCGGGTCGTTGTCCACCTGCGTCGAAATCGCGACCACCCGACCAGTAATCGTGGGAATCTCGATCTTATCGGGAAGGTGAATCCCCTTGGAGGTCTGCTTCTTGTCCTCATCCTTCCGGATCAGGACACGAGCACCGATGGGTTCAACGGTTTCAAGAGTGGAGTTGGATGTTTTGCTTGGAGCCATGCGTGATTATAGGGGCGCACACCGGTCTAAATGGGTGTCCCCTGATGGAACCGCAGTTGCCACACATCGCGTTCTCGAACCCAGATCGAACTTCGGCGAGAGCGGTGCACACGCTCGTCGGACTGATCAGTCCGCGCGACGGTGTAGGTGGTCAGCGCGATGTCATCGGAGAGCATCTGTGCAACGAAGTCCTCGAGTGTTCGGAGCGATGTATCCTCGTCGGGTAAGTGGTCGAGGACATCCCGCAGCGTGTGCAACCTCCCGGACGCGCCGATCTCCATGAACGACTCATGAAGAATCAACGCAAGCCGATCCCGATCCTTCCGGACCGTCGGCTGCAGATGCGACTCTTCCAGCATTCGGAGTTGATCGATAAACTCAGCGTCCATATCAGTTACTCCAGCCCCTTGAGTGTCATCTCGATCTCCATCGTCTTCCCATCACGCACCACCGTCAGCGTCACCACATCCCCAGGCTCATGCTCAAGCAACACCGGTGACCACGACTCCACCGAAGTGATCTCCACCCCGTCCCAGTGCGTGATCCGGTCATTCGCCTGCAGACCCGCGCTGCTCGCGGAGGTGTCGTCAAACACGCGCTGGACAAACAGCCCACCATCCGCAGCGTCCGACGGAATGATCCCGATCCGCACCTTCGGTTGCCCGCTTTCGCGTTCATCTTCATCGGATGACCTGCGATCCCTCCGATGGTCGAAGCCCTCGCTGATCATCGCCGCGTCGTACGCGATCTGGGCGCAGAGCGTCGCGATCCGCACGCCTCCGGTCATGTCCAGCAGTTCCAGCGTGTCGTCTTCCGTGTGGTACTGATCGTGCAGACCTGTAAAGAAGAACATGTTGGGGACTTTCTTCGTATCAAACGACGCGTGGTCCGAGCGTCCATCGCCGACGGAGGTTTCCATGTCGTAGACCAGCCCGTATTCATCGAGCCGGTGCGTCGCGAGTTCCTGGAGTTCCTCGCACGACTTGAACCCCCCAAGCTGCAACGGATCGGAATCCAATCGACCAATCATGTCCATATTGAACATCACCTCATGTTTGTCGATGTTCACGATCGGATGCTCAACATAGTACTTCGAACCATTGAGCCCGGATTCCTCCGCGGTAAACAGCAGGAACAAGATCGACCGAGCGTTGTCCTCATCGCTCAGCAGTGCATATCGATCAGACAGTTGCTTGGCCGCGAGAATCACCCCCGAGGTTCCCGACGCGTTGTCGTCCGCACCGGGATGGATAACACCCTTCGTGCCACGCGATCCAAAGTGTCCATACCCAACATGATCGTAGTGACCACCAATCACAATCAGCTCGTCGGCAAGATCCCCCTTGCCCTGCAGAATCGCCCCGATGTTGTCGGTGAGGGTCGGGGTCCGCTCAATCTCCACCTCCATGCTCACCGTCGCATCGTCAATATCTTCAATAATCCCCGCCTTGTTCGCTTGAGCGATCAGTTCTTCGAGCGGTCTCCCCGAACCGTCCGCATCAAGAATCATCTGCGCCGTTTCAGGCGTGATCGACAACACCGGAATATCAAACTTGGGGCCATTCCCATTCCGCGCCATCGACGCCGGTGGTGAGGTCGAATCGATCGTGTCCAGCAACCCCGCGCTCACATCGTTCGCCCCATCAGGCGCAACGATCAACACCGCGCTCGCGCCCCGTCGTTCCAACGCGCTGATCTTGTAAGTCAATCGAGAATGGTGCGACCACCCCTCATCCTTCCAAAGCGAGTTCCCATGCCCATCCATCGGCTCATACTTGAGACACAGCGCCACCTTGTCCTTCAGGTTCTCATTGGGACCAAAGCTCATATACCCATCGGGGCCCGACACCACCGCGTATCCCGTGAACACAACTTTGCCAGTCGCGGATGTTGATCCCGAATACGCGAGCGGCGCGAAGTCCTCGCCAGCTTTGAGATCAATCCCGTTGATCGAGAGCGTCTGCGTCGTCGCCGCTTGCGACGATCCCATCGGCATCGACTGTCGATAGGTCGCAAACTTGGTGACGATTTCCGTGTCGTCCGCGGTCGTCTCCAACAGATCAAACGCTGGGGAGAGCCCGATCGCTTTGAACTCGTTCTCGATAAAAACCGCCGCATCTTCAATCCCCTGCGATCCCGGCACGCGTCCCTCGCGAGCTGGGTCCCCGATGTAATCCACCATCCGCGTGTATTCGCTGAGCATCGTCGCATCGACCTCAGGAAGCTCCGCATCACGCGCGAGCCGTTCAAGGTTGCGTTTGTTGCTCTGGAGTTTCTTCTCCGCGCGCTGCTTCCGAAGCTCACGCGCTGTCTCTGGACCATGCGCGATCGTCCAAGCGGGCGCTTGAAGCGAGCAACAGACGAGCAAGGCGAGTGCGGGAATGAGTGCTTTATACTTATGGTGCATGGTGTCCTTTACCCGTTGATGGTCGATTCGGTTTCGACTTTGGCCATGAGTTGATGCGAGAGATGCGAAAACAGTGTTGTGCTGAGCTGATCCATCGTGGGGGCGTTCCCCGTGCTGAGCAACTTGGTGATCGAAGTCACCGGACGACCCGCCAGACCACAAGGCACGATCAGCGAGTAGTGCTCCATGTCCGGATTCAGGTTCAGCGCGAGCCCATGGAGCGTGATCCATTTCCGAACACGCACCCCGATCGCGCAGATCTTCGCTGGTTGATCGGATTCAAACTCCAGCGATGGGTTCTCCGCAGGATCAACCCAAACCCCTGTCGCGCCCGGATCAACCGAACCGATGATTCCAAACTCCGCGAGCGTCCCGATCACCGCTGATTCAAGCACGCGGATGTAATCATGAATTCGGAGCTTCGCCGCATTCAAATCCACAATTGGATAGCACACCAGCTGCCCCGGACCGTGATAGGTCACATCCCCTCCCCGATCCGTGTTGTGGAGGGTGACGCCGTGCTTTGCAAGCAGTGCTTCGCTCGCGATGACATGCGATGCCGCCTCCGGACGCTTCGTGATCGTAATCACAGGTGGATGCTCAACCATCAACACCCGCCCCAGCTCAGCAGCCCCTTCCGATCGCGACGCAAGCACCCCTTCGTGATGCTCGCACTGGATCTCATACGCCTGTTCATAAGGCATCAATCCAAGAGCAATCCGCGATGGTTTTGAAGGAATCGTCACCCACGATCATACGCACACGACCTAGACTTTCGGCATGCCCAAGATCCACCCCACAGCGATTGTCGATGATCAGGTCAAACTCGCAGACGATGTCGAGATCGGCCCCTATTGCGTGCTCAACGGCGACATCACCCTCGGATCGGGTGTCCAGCTCATCGCATCAGTCAATATGCAAGGCCCACTCACCGTCGGCTCAGGATGCGTTTTCTACCCAGGAGCATCCATGGGATTCGGTCCACAAGACGCAAAGGTCAAGTTCGGAGACCCAACCGCCGGCGTCACCATCGGCAGCGACTGCATCTTTCGCGAAGGCAGCACCGTCCACGCCGCATCCAACGACCACACACCAACCAGCGTCGGTGACCGCGCGTTCTTCATGGTCAACACCCACATCGGCCACGATGTCACGCTCGGGAACGATGTCATCCTCGTCGTCAACGCCGGCGTCGGCGGACACGCAACAATCCAAGACCGCGTCATCCTCTCCGGCGGCACCATGATCCACCAGTTCGGTCGCGTCGGCAAGCTCGCGATGACCTCAGGTGGCGTCATGCTCTCCAACGACCTCCCCCCATATTTCATGGCCGTCGAACGCAACACCGTCGTTGGGATCAACCGAGTCGGGATGCGCCGCGCCGGGATGACCCGTGAAGACATCGCCGCGGTCAAAGGCGTGTACTCCGATGTCTTCCGCACAAACCTCCCAAAGCAGGAACGCCTGCAGGTCCTCAAAGAGCGAGCCGCAGATTCTGACGCGGTCCGCGATATCTACGAGTTCGTCAAAGAAGCCAAGCGATCAATCTGCCCCGTCGGCGGACGCCGACTCATCCGCGCCATCGACGCACACGCGCAGGCGGATGCATGAACGCTGCGATGAATCAACTCAACACGACCGAATCCGCAACACGCCACGATCTCAAAAGCTCGAGCGGCGCACTCTGTGTCCTCGCATCCGGATCACGCGGCAACTGCTCCGTCTTCGTCGTCCCCGCAACCGCAGATTCACCCCGCCGAGTCTACCTCATCGACGCGGGACTCAGCCCGCGCCGCACCGCAAGACTCCTGGGCGAGCGGGGCATCCGCCCCGACGAAGTCGACGCGATCGTCTACACCCACCTCGACACCGACCACTGTTACGCCGGGTGGGTCCGCGCGATCCGTCCCGGATACTTCCGAGCCAAACTCATGATCCACCGCGGACACATGGGACGCGCTGAGCGCATGGGACTCCTCTCGGCACACACCGAACCCTTCGACGACGCGTGCGAGCTCTCCCCCAATGTCAGCATGTACTCCGAAATCCTCTCCCACGATTCGCTCGGGGTCGCCTGCTTCCGCTTCGTCATCGACTGCGAAGACGGCTCCAAAGCCCACCTCGGATACGCGACCGACTGCGGCCGAATCACCCCCGGACTCATCGAACACATGCGAGGCGTCGACACCCTCGCGATCGAATCCAACTACTGCCCCCAGCTCCAAGAAAGCTCCGGGAGACCCGCGTTCCTCAAAAAACGGATCATGGGTGGATCAGGACACCTCAGCAACCAGCTCAGCTCCAACGCCGTCAAACGCATGAAACCCCGAGAGCACCTCGTGCTCCTGCACCTCTCGCAGGAATGCAACACGCCAGAACTCGCCGCGGTCGAACACAACCACGACGGACTGATCCGCACAATCTCAACACAAACCGAAGCAACGCCTTGGATCCCCATCAACACCGGATCACGCGAGGTCGAGTTCGTCTTCCCAAGAGTCACCGCAAAGCAGGCCTCGCTCTTCGGCGGGAACTAACCCATGCCCGAATCGCACAGCACAAGAACCAAAAAACGCGGGATCGGTTCACGCATCGTCTACAAGCTCAAACGCTTCGCCCGCTACATCGGTCTCTACCGCAGAACCATCACCATGCCCGACGGCGTACGCTACCGAGAACGCTCCGGGATCTCCATCAAAAGAGCACTCAGCGAGCATGGACCGGGTCTGAAAAAATACGATGTCCGCTTCCCATGGATCGATTCCGATGGACGACGCGGAATGCGCATCCGCTACACCGCAAGCAGACTCTACGGCGATGTCGGTCACGACCCCCGAACCGTCCTCTACGGCCAATTCATCAACGACATCTCCCCAGGACAACGCGTCCTCGAAATCGGCTGCGGCACCGGATCAGGTTCGGCAAGACTCATCGAAGCGGTGGGGCCCTCAGGCGGAGTCGTCGCGATCGACCGCGACGGTCAATCCATCCGTTTCGCGCGTCAGCGACACCAATCCAACCACGCGTCCTTCGAACTCGACTGGATCCAGTCCCTCAACGGCGAAACCGACGACGCGTTCCACGCCGTGATCGCCGTCGATCCACTCGAAGGCACCCAGACCGCTCCAGAGCGAGCACGAGCCGCGTCCGACATCGCCCGCGTGCTCCACCCCGGAGGGATGCTCGTGCTGATCGCGCTTTCAGACGACGAACTCCATCCCATCGTCGAGGAGTTCCTCGCAGGAGGGATCCGCTTTGAAGCCGTCCAAGCCCTCCAAGCGTGCCAGCGGAGCGGTTGGACCGGGATCGTGCTCAAACGAGCCGGTGATCTGAATCCGCCGAGGATTCGAGAACACATTTCTCCGGGATCATTCCAGTCCTGAAACGCCGCTGGATCGGAATTCAAAGCCCGCCCGCCTATCCTTGGGTCTATGAGCAATTCATCAAACCAAGACCCATCCGCATCAAACCCCCAATCCACATCCAACGGCGGCGGTGGCACCACCATGTCCGACGCGCAAGGGATACTCGAAGTCGATCAAGCGAGAAAGTTCGCCCAAGCGATCGGGTCCTCACTGCTCGGAGACAAGTGCGAGGGTGTCGTCATCCTCGATGTCACCAAAGCATCGCCCGTCACCGGCTTCATCGTCATCGGGTCGGGCACCTCCGCACGCCAGATGCGATCCGCTCTTGAGAACCTCGACGAGATCGCCAAGCAGTTCGACACCGAGATGTTCCGCATCTCCAACGACAACGACACCCTCTGGTTGCTCGCCGACTTCGTCGATGTCGTCGTCCATGTGTTCGAGCCCAACGCCCGCGCCCACTACGACCTCGAATCCATGTGGCCCCAGGCCCCAATGGTCGAGGTCCCGCCCTTCATGCCCCCGTCAAAGAAGGACGCTGAGTGAGCAACGAGCGATCGGTGCATGTTGATCTCGCAGACCGGGGATACGACATCCTCATCGGTTCTGGTGTCCTCGCCAATCTCCAAGCCGTGCTCAAACCCATGCACGCCGCCGGCGCGCGCCGCGCGTTCGTCGTCGTGGATTCCGGTGTCCCCCAACGATTCGCAGACCAGATCACCGCCATCGCCCAATCGCTCGGGATCAAACCCACCCTCTCGACCATCACCCCGACCGAATCCATCAAATCGATCCAAACCTACCAGACCCTGCTCGAACACATCGCTTCGACCGGTCATTCCCGCATCGATCCCATCATCGCACTCGGAGGCGGAATCGTGGGAGATCTCGCAGGATTCGTCGCCGCAAGCTACCTCCGAGGCGTTCCCGTCATCCAATGCCCAACCACGCTCCTGTCAATGGTCGACGCATCAGTGGGGGGCAAAACCGGATTCAACCTCCGCGTCACCAACCCCGACGGCTCCGAAAGCCTCCTCAAAAACCTCGTCGGCGCGTTCTGGCAACCCCAGTGCGTCATCGCAGACATCGACACCCTCGATTCCCTCGACCCCCGCCAACGCCGATCCGGACTCAGCGAGTGCATCAAGCACGGCTTCATCTCCGCTGGAGTCGGTCACGATGGACTCCTCGACTGGATGATCCAGCACCTCGACGCCATCGCATCCTTCGATCCAGCAACCATGTCCGAACTCGTCGAGCGGAATGTCTCACTCAAAGCAAGCGTCGTCGCCCTCGACGAGCGCGAGGACACCTCGAAACTCGGCGGCCGAATGCTCCTCAACTTCGGACACACCTTCGGACACGCGATCGAAACCCTCGACAACCTCTCCCCCGACCCATCCGATCCATCCCTCGCGCCGCTCCATCATGGAGAAGCCGTCGCGCTGGGAATGGTCGCCGCGTGCCGCGCCGCCGAGCACGCCACGGGACTCAATCCCGCGATCGGCAACGAGCTCTGCACCCTTCTAAAACAGGTTGGACTCCCAGTACAAGTCGCCGGTCTTCCAAGCAACCAAGAGCTCGTCGAGCGCATGTCGCACGATAAAAAAGCGACCGCCAACACGATTCAGGTGGTTATCCCCACTAGCCGCGGCAAATGCACCGTCGTCAAAGATGCGCCAGAAAAATCGATCGAAGCCGGTTTTAACGCCATCAGAGCGTAATTTCGTTCCACGAAAGTCCATTCGTCTGTTCCGCGCAACACTCCGCACCACCTTCTGCCAAGGTGGTCAGGATTGGAGTTATTGCCCGTCTGTTTCCGATAAGAACCCTCATCGGGCTTGTTCTCCGATGAAAGGGAAGAACCTCGTTGCGGACGATTGTCATCATCAACCAGAAGGGCGGCTGTGGGAAAACCACCAGCGCCATCAATCTCGCCGCAGGATTCGCCGCACGCGGGTGCCGAACCCTGCTTGTTGATATGGACCCCCAATCCCACTGCGCCGCCGGTCTCGGTGTTCCCGAAGAGAAGTTCGAACACACCATCTACGACGCCCTCCGCACCGACCCCCGCGCTCCGCTCAACCGCGACCGACTGGTCTGGCATGTCTCCCGTAACCTCGACCTGATCCCCAGCCACATGATGCTCGCAGGGATCGAATCCGTCAACGGCGGACTCATGGGGCAACCCGACAAAGAACTCCGGCTCCGCTCCGTCATCGACCGCATCTCCCGCGTCAGCCAAGACGCCGACGAAACCGGTCAGGTCCAGCGCCGGTACGATGTCTGCCTCATCGACTGCTCCCCATCCATCGGCTTGCTCTCCTACAACGCGATCGCCGCCGGTCGTGAAGTCATCATCCCGGTCGAAACCAGCTTCTTCTCGCTCAAGGGTGCCGCAAAGCAAGTCCAGACCGTCCGCTCCATCGCAAGGCGCGTCGGGATGCGACTCAATCCACGCGTCCTCGCGACGATGCACGACCCAACCCAACCCCTCGCACGCGACCTGCTCGACGACCTCCGCGACCGTTTCGGAACCGCGCTCATCCCGCTCGTCATCCGCTACGACCAAACACTTAAAGAAGCCGCGAGTTATGGACAGCCCGTCGAGAGCTTCCGTCCAGAATCCACCGGCGCCGAGGACTACCGCTCCCTCTGCGAATGGCTCATCGAACACGCAACCATCGAGCGTCCAGAACCGATCGACGAACTTGATGAATCCGACAACGCTGAAATACTCCAAGAAGCCGCGGCCCCAACCATCGAAACCAAACCGACATCACGACCATCGCACACCAAACCGGGCGGCTCACTCGTTGCCAGTTCCGTAAGCGGAGCTGTGGACGAAACCCCGGTCCTGACCAGAGCGCAAGAACTCGCGATCAAAGCCCGCCGCAATCCCAACCACGAATCCACCGGCACCCTCGTCGCGTCCGAACCATTACGCCGATCCATGATGCCACACCGCCCCGTCGCGATCCAGGTCGTCGATGACCGCGTGGTTGCTCCGGTCGCCGCGCCGACGCAACGCGTCAGGCACCTGCTCGGAGTCCGGCCCGTCACCGGGGGCGTCCTCTTCGTCCAGCCCGCAACCCTCGGACAAACCGTACAAATCGCAGGCAGCTTCAACGCGTGGAACCCCGCGATGTCCCAGCTCAGACTCAACGAGTCGCTCGGGATCTTCGAACTCCACTGCCCCCTCCCCGCAGGGTCATACGAATACAAAGTAGTCGTCGACGGCGAGTGGATGCTTGATCCACACAACCCATCAAGCGTGAAAAACGGTATCGGCTCACAGAACAATATCGTCTGCGTGCAGAGCTAGACAAATCAACGGACCGCACCGCTCGCGAGCCAGGATGGCGCGAAGAGCATGAGTGGAGACTCATCATGGATCACAACGAACACGACAACGACCACACCAATCAACACACAACCGGTCCCTCAGGACCCGGTGGCTACATGAAACTCGCCGGCATCGAGGACGGCGAATACGACGCGCTCGCCGATCTCTTCCTCGGCGAAAGCGAACTCGCGCCCGAACCATTCTCCCAAACCGGAACCGACGCCGTCGAACCACTCAAACAAGCACCGTCCCGCCTCCGCATGCCCTCCGATTCCGGTTCAATCACCGCAACCGCAGCGCCCAAAAAAGTATCCATCGCACCCGAATCCCCGGTCGTCGTCGCGCCCCGCATAGAACACACTCAGCCGCAAACCAGCAAACAACTCTGCGTCGAAGCGGTCCTGCTCGGTCACCTCCCCGTCCGCGCATCGCTCTGGGTCCGCCAGTACGCCTGCTCGACAGCGCGCCGGCGCAACGAAGTCGTCGCCCTCATCCGCGCCGCCGCCGGATCAACATCCGTTGACCTCATCGCCGGAGGCAGCACCATCGAATCCCCCGAGTGCTCCACACTCCAAGAAGCACTCGCCAAAGTCAGCGCGATCGCCGACCGCGTGATCCTCCGCGTCGATGAAACCACCGAACCCGAACTACTCGACCGCGAAGAAATCGACGAGATCACCATCCTCACCGGCGCCGACGAAGCCGCGGTCGTGTCCTCGTACCGACTCATCAAGACACTTACAGGCGTCTGGGACACCGACGACGAATCGTTCCATTCTCCCCATGTCCGCCTCGCGGTCATGGGCGCGACGGGCCAGCAGGTGGCCGACGCGAGCGCCAAGCTCTCCCGCGCTGTCGACGCCTTCCTCGATCGTCCGATCGAGATCGTGGACGCCGCGGGCCGGATCGACGCAACCGGGACGACCAACATCTTCCGCGACACCGTCGCCCACGAAGCGACGAGCATCCTCAACGATCTCATCGAGATCGGCCGAGGCACCGCACCCGCTCCTCAGCGATTGGAACCACAAACACCATCGTCGCACCGCGATCCTTCGCAAGCACTCAAGTCCAATCCTGTATCAACAGTTCAGACCCCCGCAGAGGTCTCGTTCGTCGCATCCAACGCCACGCTCAACAGCCGCGGATACGGATCACTCATCCAAGGCCTCGCCCTCCTCGAAACCCGGTGCCCGTTCGCACTCGATGTCGAGATGTGCGTCGATTCCACAGGTTCACTCCACCTCGTCGCAGGCGATGACCACCGCAACCCAATGACCCGTCTGGAAACCGTCCGCGCCTGGGTCCGTGACCACCTGCCGCTGATCCTTCGTGCCGAGCCCGATCTCGCGTACCCGGACTCCAACAAGCGTGATTCAGAAATCGAACTCCACCTGATCTCGATCAACCCGCAGTCCGTGCGTGGACTGATCGACTCCCCGGTCCGCCTCTACGCCCTCGCCGAGGTCTCCGTCGGCGGCCAAACCGCCCGCGTCGCAACACCGATCAACTGATCGCATCCGAATCCCATTTCAATAGCCATAAAAAAGAACCCCGAGCATGCACTCGGGGTTCTTGTCTATTCAAATCAAACTGGTTTACGCGGTGTTCGCTTTGGCAACCCGAAGCTCTTGGAGCGATCGTGGATGCTCGATGTGCGCCGCATCAATCACATACTGCACGCCCTCGTTGTCCAGGTCAGGAAGGTGGAACATCAGGTCGAGCATCGTGTCTTCCATCACCGCACGCAAACCACGAGCCCCGGTCGCACGCTTGCCCGCCTTCTCAGCAATCGCGAGCAATGCATCCTCGGTAAAGCTCAACTCCGCGCCTTCAAGACGGAACAGGTGCTGGAACTGCTTCACCAAAGCATTCTTTGGTTCAGTCAGAATCTGCACCAACGCATCATGACCCAACGGCATCAAAGGCGTAATCACAGGCAAACGACCCACAAGCTCAGGGATCACGCCATACTCAACCACATCAACATTCGAGATCTGCGACTGCAACCATTCCTGCTCCGCGTTCTCGCTCGCAAAGTGCTGACGCCCCTTGGTGTCATCGGTACCGGTCGCAGAGCCACTAAACCCGATCCGGGTCTTGCCAAGACGACGACGAACGATGTCGGTCAACCCAACAAACGAACCGCCACAGATGAACAAGATGTTCGTGGTGTCAAACTGAATGTACTGCTGTTCAGGATGCTTCCGTCCACCCTGAGGCGGCACATTGGAAATCGTTCCCTCAAGCATCTTGAGCAGCGACTGCTGCACTCCCTCACCCGACACATCGCGGGTGATCGAGACATTGCCCGAGGTCTTGCCGACCTTGTCAATCTCGTCAATATAGATAATGCCACGCTGCGCCGCTTCGACATCAAAGTCCGCGTTCTGCAGCAGCTTGAGCAGCAGGTTCTCAACATCCTCGCCCACATACCCCGCCTCGGTCAGCGTCGTCGCGTCACCGATCGCAAACGGAACCTTGAGCATGCGTGCCATGGTCTTTGCGAGCAAAGTCTTGCCCGAACCGGTCGGACCGATCAGCAGGATGTTGGACTTGTCAAGCTCGATGTTGTCCGCGTGTTCTGATTCGTGGTGCATCAATCGCTTGTAGTGGTTGTGAACCGCAACACCAAGCGAACGCTTCGCGAGCTGCTGACCGATCACATACTGATCCATGTACTCGACGATCTCGCGTGGTGACGGGATCTCCGAGAGCTGCGCGGAGATCGACGACACGCGCCGACGCTCCTGCTTAAAGATGTTCTGGCAGAGCTCGACACAGTTGTTACAGACATACACCTCGCCCGGCCCTTCGACCATCGGGCCAACCTCGCGGGAGGTCTTGCCACAGAAGGAACAGGTGGTCACCTTGCGACCACGGAACCCACTGTTGCCACCGTCATCGCCGCCGGAACCGCCGGCTCCCCCTCCACCAGATCCGCCCCCCGATCCAGAGGTCGAATCGCCCGATCCGGTCGCGCCAATCGCGTTCATCGGCTGGGCCTGGGGTTGTGGTGCTGGGTTCTGCTTCGGATCGGTGTGTGGCATATTGATCTCTCGTGTGATGAGTCCAGGTTGGAGCCCGCAAAAAAGCCGCAGGCACCACTGGTATCGGGCGAATCGGGGTGTCGGCTCAACCCGATTCGCAGGGGTTTTACCGATGAATATGCGCCGATATTGCGCAACGGTTCCATCGACCGAAAACCCTAGCCCGCAAGCACCCCAAGGGCTACTTGCCAACCACCGGAATCCCGACCAGAAACACTAGACACGCCGTATAACCGTCACAAACGGAACAATTGTTTATCGAAGCAGATCAGAATCATCCACATGATCCAAAATCGAAGGCTTCTTCACCTCTGGAGGGTTCTTCCGCGCCTCCATATCGTCCTGCACCTGCCTGAGCACCGCGTTGCGTGCATTGGCAAACTCCTGGTCATCAATCTCCCCCGCCCGGTGCATCTGATGAAGATGATCCAGCAACCCCGAAGACCCCGTGCTGATCGAATCGTCATTCGACAGCATCCGCCGCCGAAGGTTCATAATCACGAGCCCACCGATCCCAACAACCACAATCAGCACCAGAATCCACAACAGCATGGAAGGCACCGATCCGGATTGTCCGAGTATCACAACAGTCATCAATCAAGTATACACAAAAACTCAGTACGACCGCGCCACGATCTCTTCGCGCAGCGGGATCAACAGGTTCGGGACCGCGTACTGATCCACCAACTCCTGCCCACGCTCGATCAGCTCATCAAGCTGACCCGTCAGGTCCGTCAAATCTGTCACCGGATCGTACCGTCGCAGCGTCAGGTACACCGAGATCGGTTCGTTCCCGCCCGGCGCTGCAGGGACACCGGACTTGCCACCCGAGCGTGTCTTGATCTCAAAGTGCGCTTCGAGTCCGTTTTCGTTGAGGAGGTTCATCCCAAGCAAAGGCTGGCAGTCGTTGATCTTGATATCCGCATTGTCCACGAGCGCCGCCAGTGGTGACCCACTCAGCAATGCGCTCGCCGCGATCTCGTCGTGGTTTTCCTTTGCTGCAAGATCAAACCCATACAACAGTTCAATGTACTCAAGATCCAAAGGCGAGATCGAAAGGTAGTAAGGAGAAACCTCAGCCGCCATCCGGTGCACCGAGTACATCTCTTCTTCGTTGTTTGGATTCACAACCCCCGTCCGCACCGACGCCGCCCGGATCGCCATCCAGCGGTGGGGGGTCGCATTGGCCGCGGATTCAAGCGCAAGCTCGTCCTTGTACCGTCGGAACGCGTTCATCGCTGGGAACGATCTTCGCGCCCGCTCAAACAAATCCAGCACCGGCTCACGATTGGTCGGGAGTTCCATGCGGACATTGAGCTTCGCGTTGATGTAGAAATCAGAGCAGAGAGCGCGGTACGAGCCTGGCATCTGCGGGCCTCCTTGCCGAGTGGGCTGCAGCAAAATAGATCGTCCTGATCGCGTTGCACCCAGCGATTGAATTGTAGCAGATGATTCCGAATTATGCGTCAGAACGGGCAGAATCACCTGAAGACTTCCGCACAATGGGGACAAGCTGTCGATAAGTCAACGACCGCCACAGCCACTCAAACGGTCCCATCGAAAACACCCGTAACCACAGCACTGAGAACACGATATTGATCGTCCACACCGCAAACACCACCAGCCAAAGCCGTGGATAGTCGATCGACGCGTACTTCCCAAACCCGTACCCATAAAAGAAAGTCGTGCAAAGAATCGTCTGCATGAAGTAGTTCGTCAGCGCCATCCGTCCAACCGCCGCCAGAGGTGAACACACAAACCGCGCCCACGAACACTTCGAGAGACCGATCACAAGAGCCCCATACCCAAACGCCAAAGGCACCCCGATCGGCTGCGCCACCGACTGCCAAATAAACCCAGGCACAAGATCAAACCGGTGCTCGATCACCGAGTACCCAATCGCGGTCGCTGAGACACCGATCAACAAACACACCGAAGCGGTCTTCACATAGAACCGCAGCGGACGCTCGCCGGTCAGCACGCCCATCCGTGTCAACCCCATCCCCATCGACATGATGCTCCAAAGCATCGGCATCATCAACGGCGCAAACAAAAACTGCATCATCATCACCGTAAACACACGCGTCTTGAACGCATCAAAGTACCCACCCAAATACCCCGCGATCTCCATCTCCGGATTCGCAGAAAGCTGATCCAGTTCCACATGCCCAGCAGAAAACGCCCAGTATCCATACGCGGAGAACGCAATCAAAGGCAGCGCACTCACAAAGTACACACACAACCCACCCCAGAACTGCCACTTCGCAGGAATCTTCCGGATCCACCAAAGCAGCGTCAAACCCGCGACCGCATAAAAAGTCAGGATGTCCCCGAACCACAACCCATACGCGTGGAGCATCCCGAACACCAACAAGATCCCGCACCGGAAATACCACAACCCCGCGCCATCCGTCAGCTTGGATTTTCGAACGATCCGCTCGGCGCCGTTGCATTCCGGACACGCAAGTTCTTCCCCAAGCCCTTCGAGCGAATACCCACACCGCTTGCACAACACCCGGTCGACCCGCGTGTCAAACTTCCGCGCGTACATAATCACACCCGATCCAAACAGCATCGCAAACAGGAACATGAACTTGCCAAGAAACGCCGTGGAGGTAATCGTGTGACCCAGCGCGTTCGCGGCGGAATCACCCATCACCGTCGCATCCGTCATCGCCATCATCGGCCAAGAGAACACCACCACATTCGGAACCAGAATCCCAAGCAGCGCAAACCCACGCAGGGTATCGATGCACGCAAACCGTTCCGATTTCGAGGTGGGCTTTACGCCGACATGATCCATTCCATAATCCCCTCTGTGTCCGTCAAATCGTGGATTGTCCAATCCGCGCCAGCCGCTTCGAGTTCAGCAAAGCTCGCATGACCCGTCGCGACCGCAAGCGCCCGGCATCCATTGTCCTTCGCGCACGACACATCATGAATCGTGTCCCCGATGATGATCACTGATTGGGGATCGATCGAAACCGCTTTCGCCTTCAGATAGTTCTCGATCGCCACCGGAGGAAGATGCGAACGCAATGGTTTCTCGTGCGCCGACGAATCCCCCCACGCATTGATGGTAAACATGGTCGGGTCAAACCCCGCCGCCTGAATCTTGATCGTCCCGGTTTCTTGGTAGTTCCCGGTCAAAAGCCCAAGCGTCGGTTTCGCGTGATGCGTCGCCGATGCGAACACCAAGTCATGCGCCCCTGGGAGCGCACGGGCAACAGTCGTCTGCTCTGAAAGCGATACCAAATGCTTGTGATACCCAGTCCGCATCGACTGGATGTTCTCCAAAGTCGGTTCAACCCCGTTCTTAACAAGCATCTCCGCGATAATCACCGGATCCAAGCTCCCCCCAAAGCTGATGTCCTCAATCGTAAACTCCGAAGAAAACAACGCCCGCCCCGCATCACGCAGACAATCAATCCCGATGTGGTTGGTCTCCAGCAGCGTCATGTCGATATCAAACAAAATAAGCATGGGCACCTCGTAGTCAACAAATGGGCATTGGACGGTTATCGCTTCAATATAGCCGGTTGCGTCCGATCAAATCCCTTGTTTTTTCGTCCGGAGACTCAGTTTGCCAAGAATGCTTGCACGCCGTCAGTTCGGGGCTACTCTTTATGGTTGATTGCCCCGGAACCCGGTCCGCCCGCAGCCCATCCACGCCGCACGGACAAACCACCACCCAGGCAACCTGCACACAGCTTCAGAATACAGGTCTTGAAGTACAGATCTAGAATAGATACGACCGTTGGTGCCCAATGCACCAGCCGGGGGAGTTGATCGCGTGAGTCTCTACCAACCACAACCCAACGATGATGTCCAGCGCGTCCGCGACGCGTCGGACATTGTGGGCGTGGTGGGGGACTGCATCACACTCAAACCCAAAGGCCGCGAATATGTCTGCGTCTGCCCCTTCCACGACGACCACTCCCCATCCATGTGCGTCGTTCCCGCAAAGCAAATCTTCCACTGCTTCGTCTGCGGCGCCGGTGGTGACGCCTTCACCTTCGTCCAGCGCTACCACTCCATGGACTTCCGCGAAGCCCTGACTTACCTCGCCGAGCGTGGCAACATCGAGCTGACCCCCTTCAAACCCAGCCGGCAGAACCAAAGCGACTCCAACAACGATCAGCAGTACCCAACCGGTTCAACCAAGCAAGACATCCTCGCCGCAAACGAGCAAGCCCAAGCCTACTTCCGCGCCCTCCTCACCCACCCAGACCACGGCTCAACCGCACGCGCCCTCATCGACCGCCGAGGAATCTCCGACGACATCGTCGAACGCTTCGGCATCGGAACCAGCGCCGACCGCTGGGACGGTCTCCTCATGACCATCGACGGCAAGGGATACAACACCCAAGCATTCACCGACGCCGGTCTCCTCAAAACAAGAGACAACGGCGGACAATACGACGCAATGCGCAACCGACTCATCTTCCCAATCTGCGATCAAATAGGACGCGTCATCGGATTCGGTGGACGACGCATCAACGACGACGACGATCCCAAATACCTCAACAGCCCCGAAACCCTCGTCTTCAACAAATCCCGCACCCTCTACGGCCTCAACCACGCACAACGCGCCATCAAACGAGAACGCGTCGCCGTCATCGTCGAAGGATACACCGATGTCATCGCCTGCCACCAGCACGGCGTCGAACATGTCGTAGGAACACTCGGAACCGCACTCACCAAAGGACACGCGACCATCCTCCGCAGACTCTGCGACACCGTCGTCCTCCTCTTCGACGGCGACCAAGCCGGACAACGCGCCGCAGATCGCGCCATCGAAGTCCTCTTCTCCGAAACCATCGACATCAAAATCGCCGCCCTCTCCGGACACACCGAAGCCAAAGACCCCGACGAACTCCTCTCCCAACCCGACGGCGTGGAAATCTTCAACAAGGTCATCGACAACGCCGTCGATCTCCTCAAATGGCGCTTCGATCGCCTCCGTGCCGAACTCGCCGGAGCCGGTGCCGCGCGCGTCACCCAGCGCATCGAAGAAGAAATCCGCACGCTCTTAGACCTCGGAATCGAAAAGCTCAGCCCCATGCGTCGCCAGCTCATGATCCGCCAAATCGCCGGTGCCGCGGGCGTTTCCGAGCAGGTCGTCAAAGCCTCCATGCGCCTCGGTCGCCGCGTCCCCGCATCCATAGAACCCAAAGACACGATGCCCCAAGAGACCAACGCACCCCTCACCGCACGAGAGATGCTCCTCGGATGTCTGCTGAGCGATCCCAAGCTCTGGTTGACCATGTCATCCGAAGAACACGACCTGATGATGACCTCCGCGTTCCGCTCCGCAAGTTCCGCGATGGTCGCCCAAGCACTCCACGAAAGCGTCGAGAACGGGACCGGCACCGGACTCCACGAAGTCCTCCGCGAACTCTCCGAAACCATGATCCACGCCGACGAACAATCAACCGCCGATCCCGTCGGTCGTGCAACCCTGCTGTGCCGAACCGTAGAACAACAAAGCGAAGGCTCCGACGAACGGCTCGCGAGGATGATGCGGGAATGCACCCGAGCCCTCGTCCTGAATCAAGAACGCTCGGAGCCAACCCAATCACAGCACACCGAAAGCGACGAACTCGACCAACTCCGCGCCTTCGCCGCCAAACAACAGGACATGCGTAAAAAATACGGCACCATGCGAGGACGCCTCTCAGGCGGAGACGGATAGCACAAGGGACAACCGCGGATAGACAGCAAGTTTGCAGTCGCTCACTGTTCGAGCGTGCATAGGATGCGAACCATTCAAGACGATATCGGGAGCATTATGATCGGGATCACCCATCCATCTGTAACAGCATTGATCGAGTCCGGACGCGTGCGCGGATGGTTGAGCTTCGAAGAACTCAACAACATCCTCCCAGACGAACTCGTCGATCCAGTCGCGATCCACGCGATCGTCGCCATGGTCGACGAAGCGGAAATCGAACTCATCGACGAGATGGAGTTCCGTGGTCGCGTCTTCCGCGCCCGCCGTTCAGGTGACGCGCGCACCCTCGAAAGCATCCAACACCTCGATTCCGAGTTCCGCGCCATGTCCGTCGCAGGAGGCGAACACCTCGGTTCCAACGAATCCCTCCGCGTCCAGATCAACGCCCCGCACTTCTCGGGGACCATCACCCTCGACACCGACGACCTCAAGCAAGCCAAAAAGGATGTCGAAGAAGCCAAAGGCATGAACGACCGCGTCATCCAGCGCGACCTCGACGAAGCGATCAACGCCGAATCCGACCGCCGCATGGACGATCCCGTCCGCATGTACCTCTCCCAAATGGGCACCATCCCCCTCCTGACGCGCGAAGAAGAAGTCCGACTCGCCAAGAAGATCGAAACGACGCGGATGATTTTCCGTCGCCGTTGTCTCGAGTGCGACTACATCATCACCCAAGCCGTCGAAACCCTCAAGCTCGTCAGCGATGGCAAGCTCCCTTTCGACCGCACCATGCGGACGAGCACGCTTGACGAGAACGCCAAGGACAAACTCCTCGTCCGCATCCCAACAAACCTCCCAACCATCGAGATGCTCCTCGAACTCAACAAGCAGGACTGGACCGCGCTCGAAGACCTCCGCCACGACGACGGCACCATCCACGAAACGAAAAAAGCCAAGGAAATTCAGACCCGCATCTCCACCCGCCGCCGACGCATGGCCGCCCTCGTCGAAGAACTCTGCCTCCGCACCGGACGCATCGTTCCGCTGATGCGCAAGATCAAATCGATCTCCGAAAAGATGCAAGCCCTCCAAGGCGAAATGCTCGAAGCCGCCAAGTACCCCAAAAAGTACGACGCCGAAGACCTCGAAGTCATGCGCATGGAACTCGATGGCCTCCGCGCCCTCGTCCTCGAAGACCCCGAAAACCTCCAAGCCCGCATCGAGTGCATCTCCACCGTCTTCTGGGAATACGAGCAAGCCAAACGCGACCTCTCAGGCGGCAACCTCCGCCTCGTCGTCTCAATCGCCAAGAAGTACCGCAACCGCGGACTCGGATTCCTCGATGTCATCCAAGAAGGCAACACCGGCTTGATGCGTGCCGTCGATAAGTTCGAGTACAAGCGTGGATACAAGTTCTCCACCTACGCAACTTGGTGGATCCGCCAAGCGATCACCCGCTCGATCGCCGATCACGCGCGCACCATCCGCATCCCGGTCCACATGATCGAGACGATGACGCGTCTCCGCAACATCCAAAAAGAAATCAAGCAGCGCACCGGATACGAGCCATCCCCGCAAGAGATCGCCGAGCAAGCCAAGATGACCGCATCAGAGGTCAGCCGCGTGCTGAGCATCTCCATGCACCCAGTATCCCTAGACCGCCCCGTCGGTGAATCCGAAGACTCCAACTTCGGAGACTTCCTCGAAGACACCAACCAACGCACCCCAGACCAAACCGCAGGACAAGACGCGCTCAAGAGCCGCATCGAACTCGTCCTCAAAACACTCTCCTACCGCGAACGCGAAATCATCAAGCTCCGCTACGGCATCGGGGACGGCTACACCTACACCCTCGAAGAAGTCGGACGCATCTTCAAAGTCACCCGAGAGCGCGTCCGCCAGGTCGAAGCCAAAGCAATCCGCAAACTCCAGCACCCCGTCCGCTCCCGCAAACTCGGCGGCTTCATCGACTCACAAACCGGCTAAAACAAAGCAATTCCATACACACTGCAACCCAGTGGGCAGTTTCCCTAACAATGGGATACCATTGCGTGCGATGAGCGTCAAAAGTTGATGCCTCAGCGTGGTGTATCAATCTCGATGGGAGCTGGTGTGACTGACGCAATTATGATGAACAAGGTTCGCAAGACCTTCGGACCCAAAGTCGCCGTGGAAGGGATCGATCTTCACATCCCCCAAGGTGCAATCTACGGCTTCATCGGTCCCAACGGAGCCGGAAAGACCACCACGATCCGCATGATCATGTCGATCCTCTTCCCAGACTCCGGTGACCTCACCGTCCTCGGAAAGAAGTCCGCCGTCGAATCCAAAGACCGAATCGGATACCTCCCCGAAGAACGAGGCGTCTACAAAAAAATGAAGGTCGCCTCCTTCCTCACACACATGGGACGACTCAAAGGCCTCGATTCCGCAGGCCTCAAACCCAAAGTCATGGAATGGCTCGAGCGCGTCGAGCTCGGAGATGTCGCCAAGAAAAAATGCGAAGAGCTTTCGAAGGGCATGCAGCAGAAAGTCCAGTTCATCGCCTCGGTCCTGCACGACCCCGACCTCATCATCCTCGACGAACCCTTCTCAGGTCTCGACCCCGTCAACATGCGTCTGCTCCGCGATCTCATCAACGACCAGCACACCGCAGGCAAAACCGTCATCTTCTCCACCCATGTCATGCAGCAAGCCGAGTCCATCTGCGATCACATCATCATGATCCACGAAGGCAAAAAAGTCCTCGACGACACCCTGGGAGACATCCGAACCCGCTTCGATCCCCACGCGATCCATGTCGACACCATCAGCGACGCGGACCAAACCGCAGCAATCGCCGCCGTCCAAGGCATCTCCGCCGTCCACAAACACGAAGGCATCTACGAGGTCAAAGTCGCCGACTCCATCGATCAACAACAAGCGATGCAAAGCATCCTCGCCGCGATCCCGGTTTCCAGCATCGAGATCAAACGCCCGACCCTCGAAGATGTCTTCATCGAGATCGTCACCGGTGGCACCCACACCCAGCACCACGATCAAGACCAACAACAACTCCGCGCCCAGCTCCTCGCTGGTTCAAAGGGTGAAGCGGAGGCCAGCTCATGAACTTCTCTAAAATCGCACGCGTCGCCGGACGCGAGTTCGCATCCACCGCAATGACCAAAGGCTTCATCATCGGAGCCCTCGTCGTCCCCGCACTCATGGCCGCGCTGATCCCGCTGATCGCAATCCTCTCCGCCGCCGCCCAACCACCCGCCGACAAGGGCACCATCTATATCCTCGACCACTCCAGCGAAGTCTTCGAAGACATCTCCACAAGACTCTCCCCAGAAGAAGTCCGCCAGCGCTGGGAAGACCGCGCCAAGCGCGCCTCCGACTTCGCCAAAGGCATGATGGGCAAAGCCGGTGACTCCGCCTCCGGCTCAATCGACAACGCGATGAGCTTCATCAAAACCCCAGAGTTCCGCATCGTCCCAACCGCACCAGACGCGGACATCGAAGAAATCAAATCCCAAATCCGAGAGCAGCTCTCTGCCAAAGCCGCCCTCGAAGACCCAATGCAGAAAGTCCTCGCCGTCATCGAGATCGACGCAGACGCCGCCCAAAAACTCAACGATGAAGAAGGCCTCGGCTCCTACCAAGCCTTCTTCCGCCCCAAACTCAACGAAGAAACCGTAGGCGAAATCGAATCCGGCATCCGCTGGTCCATCCGCGAACGCCGCTACGACAACGCGGGCCTCGATCGCAACATGATCACCGAGCTCGCCGAAGTCAACGCCCGCGAGAGCAAAGAGATCACCGAAGAAGGCGAACGCAAAGAATCCTCCGGGATCGCAACCTTCCTCATCCCCGTCGCCTCCCTCGTCCTCCTCATCATCGCAACAATGACCGGCGGCCAATACCTCCTCACCACAACCATCGAAGAAAAATCCAACCGCGTCGTCGAGGTCCTCCTCTCCGCGTGTTCCCCAATGGAACTCATGACCGGCAAAATCGTCGGACAAATGGGCGTGGGACTCTCCCTCCTCGTCGTCTACAACTCCGTCGGGATCGCCGCCCTCATCGCCTTCAACCGCCTCGACATGATCTCCGGGCAAACCATCATCCTCTTCTTCGTCTTCTTCCTCCTCGCCTACTTCATGCTCGCGTCCATGATGGCCGCGATCGGCTCAGCCGTCAACGACATGCGAGAAGCCCAGTCACTCATGACCCCCGTCATGCTGACCATGATGATCCCATACTTCTTCTTCATGCCCGTCGTCCGCGCACCCAACTCCATGCTCTCCACCGTCTCCAGCTTCATCCCCCCGATCTCCCCCTTCATCATGATCATGCGCGTCTCCTCCACCGACCCACCCCCCGCGTGGCAAATCGCCGCAGTCATTCTGGTCAATGTCATCGCCGTATTCTTCTTCCTCTGGTTTGCCGCCAAAGTCTTCCGCGTCGGACTCCTCATGTACGGCAAACCACCAAACCTCCGCACACTCATCAAATGGATCCGAATGGCCTAACCCTCACTCAACGAAAGGTCGCACAATGCCAACAACAGAATCAACAATCCAAGAACTCGGCATGAAACTCATGGAAGCCAGAGCGAACTACCGCAAAGCAATCCAAGACGCTCCAAACGAACCCGTTGAAGACTGGGAACTCCAAAGCACCGACGGCTCCCCCGTCAAACTCTCCAAACTCTTCGGCGACAAAACCGAACTCCTCGTTGTCCACAACATGGGCAAGCACTGCAACTACTGCTCCCTCTGGGCCGACGGCTTCATCGGTCACGCCAACCACATCCAAGAACGATGCGCCTTCGTCCTCTGCTCAAACGACGCCCCAGAAACCCTCGCCAGCTTCGCCAAAGAACGCGGTTGGAACTACCCCTGCGTCTCCGGAAAGAACTCCGGATTCGCCAAAGCAATGGGATACAAAACCGACGACGGCAGCGTCCTCCCCGGAGTCTCCGCATTCCACAAACAACCCGACGGCTCAATCGTCCGCACCGGCAAAGACATGTTCGGTCCCGGAGACGACTACTGCCCCGTCTGGCCATTCATGGACCTCATCCAAGGCGGACCCGCCGACTGGCAACCAAGACACACCGGCAAACCCTCATGCTGCGGTGGGGGATCGACATCATCCGATTCCCCAAGCTGCTGTAACGGTTGACTGAGGGTGCCATGGTTTGACCGTCTTCGGCAAACCATGTCTTCTCAAATCTGGGTGCCACGACTCGCCGTCTTCGGCGCAGTCGTGTCTTCATCCCAACCAAAACGCATCAGCCCGCATACCCTTCATCTATGACCACCGACGAAGGCCTCCTATCCAAACTCGAAGAACTCTCGTCTCAGTACGAAGCACTATCCACGCAGCTCGAATCTCCAGAAGTCCTCGCAGACCACAACCAGGTCCGCACGATCTCTATCAAAAAAGCCGCCCTCGCCCCCGTCGTCGAGGGGTACCACAAGTTCAAACAGATGGAGATGGAAGTCGCTGAGCTGCGCGAAGCGATCAACGACGACGACCCCGAACTCGCCGAGATGGCGCGTCAAGAACTCCCCGCCATCGAGTCCGCCGCGATCCAGCAACTCCAAGACATCAAATCAACACTCGTCACCACCGACGACCTCGCCGTCGGATCAGTCATCCTCGAAATCCGCGCCGGCACCGGAGGCGACGAAGCCGGACTCTGGGCGCGTGACCTCCTCGAGGTCTACACCCGCTACGCAACCACGCGAGGATGGACCGTCGACGAGATGTCCATGGACGCAGACGCCTCCGTCGGAGGCATCCGCCACGCCGTCCTCAACTTCAAAGGCGAAGGCGTCTGGCAATGCCTGTCATTCGAGTCTGGTGTCCATTCCGTCAAGCGAGTCCCCGCCACCGAAACCCAAGGCAGGGTCCACACCTCCACCTGCACCGTCGCCGTCCTCCCCGAACCCGAAGCCGTCGAAGTCAACATCGACTGGGCAAACGATGTCGACGAACACATCACCACCGCCCAAGGACCAGGCGGCCAGAATGTCAACAAAGTCGCCACCGCCGTGCAGCTCTTGCACAAACCCACAGGCGTGGAAGTCCGGATGCAAGAATCCAAATCCCAAGCCCAAAACCGCGACAAAGCAAGGCGACTCCTGATCGCCCGCGTCTACGAAATCGAACAAGCCAAACTCCACGCCGAACGCGACGAATCCAGAAGAGCCCAGATCGGCACCGCCCAGCGCTCCGAAAAAATCCGAGTCTACCGCTACCAAGACAACATCGTCGCCGACCAACGCCTGTCGGAAAAATTCAATAAGTCCAACATCATGGACAACGCCGACCTCGGCCCACTCTTCGACGCTCTCATCGAACAACAAACAGCTCAGCGCCTTACTGCGTTATAACGCAATGCTCTTGTAGACTGCTTCAAAAGCAGATTCATGATCTTGAATCCGCTTTGCATGACACTGCACACATGCGAACTTTCTTCGTCGAGTACCATGGAGGCCGAGCAATCTCATAATATCAGCACCACATTTCTCGCATTTCTCATCACCCCATGATTGAACCGGTACGAAAAACCGTTTCAGGTCCGGACGTCTATGAATAGCTGCTGCAAGTTCTGTAAAAGAGTGCACATCGGCGAGGTTGATATCAGTTAGGCTGGGCGAGGTAAGCATGTGGTCGATCCGACCGTCTTCTGGTATTAGACCAAAAAAATCGATTAAAAATAACTCTGTGAGTTGCCCGAGTGGTGCAAAGGTTTTGATCTTTTGAAGATCTGACCAGATTCCCGCGTTGAGTGTCAACGCACGCAAGTTCTTCAGTTTTTCAAAGGGAGTGAAATCGTCTATTCGAGGAAGCATATAGATATGCAAATGCTCAAGGTGAGGCATACAGGTGAGGGCTTCGAGAGATTCGCCATACCAATACGCTATCCGCAAGGATCGCAGTTCGGTAAAACGACGAAGAACTTCTACATCGAACCGCTTGCAATGCCAAACCATCAGAGATCGAATGTTGGGGTCATCCTGGCTAAGCTTTTTGACCACAACCTTCGGATCTACTCTCATATAGCAAAGATCAAACTCATTTGGTTCAGTAGGTCCACGCATACTCAAAGCTCCGGAGCAAACCCACGCCGCATCGTGTTCTCACAGCACGCCCGCGGATCAACAAACTGCATCAAATACTCTGGTCCGCCCGCCTTCGAGCCAACGCCCGACATCCCAAACCCACCGAACGGCTGCCGCCCAACAAGCGCCCCCGTGCACCCACGATTGATGTACAGGTTCCCGACCCGGAACTCCCGCTTCGACCGATCAATATGCGTCGGCTTCCGCGTAAACACGCCGCCGGTCAGCTTGTACATATGACCATTCGCAAGCCGCAACGCCTCATCGAAATCCTTCGCATGAATCACCGCAAGCACCGGACCAAAGATCTCCTGACGATAAATCGTGCTGTCCTCGCTCGCCCCCGTAAAGATATGAGGAGGCACCATGTTCTCGATCCCCGTCTCCGGGAAGTCCTTCGCGCCAACAAGCTCATTCAAACCCTCATCACGCGCCGACTGGATATACCGATTGATATTCCCCGCCGCCTCCGCATCAATCACAGGAGACACATCGCTGTTCGGATTGTCCGCCCGACCAAGCACCAGCGTCTTGGTCGCCTCGCCGAGCCGTTCTAAAAACAGTTGCATCCGCTGACCATTCGGCCCCTCCGGATCAACCACAATGCACCGCGAGCACGCCGAGCATTTTTGGCCTTGGAACGCGAACGCCGAGTTCCGAACCCCGAGCACCGCTTCATCCAGATCCGCGCTCGCATCCACAATGATCGCGTTCTTGCCCCCCATCTCGCACACCACCCGCTTGACATGCAGCTGGTCTTCTGGAGTCACCGCCGCCGCCTGAATGATGTCTAGCCCAACCGCCTTCGATCCAGTAAACGCGATCACCCCAACGCGATGATCCCGCACCAACGCCGCTCCCGTCGTCTCTCCCGGAGATGGACAGAACTGCAGCACACCCTCCGGCGCACCCACCTGCATCAACGCATTGGTCATGAACTCAAACATGATTTTCGCAATCCCGGGAGTCTGCTCCGCAGGTTTCACAACAACCGTGTTCCCCGTCACCAGCGCCGCCGCCGTCATCCCGCAACAAATCGCCAGCGGGAAGTTCCAAGGCGAAATCACCACCGCAACCCCCTTAGGCTGGTACCAAAGCTCATCAAGCTCCCCAATAAACCGCCCCAACCGATGACTGGTAAACATATTCGGTGCAAGCCGAGCGTAATACTCGCAGAAGTCAATCGCTTCACACACATCCGCATCCGCTTCGCGCCAGGTCTTGTTCGATTCCTTGCACACAACCCCCGCAAGCTCATCCCGCTGCGCCCGCATCATCCCCGCCGTCAGCGTCAACACCCGCGCCCGCCCATACGGATCAAAGTCACGCCACGCATCAAACGCTTCATGCGCCTGCGTGATCATCTCGCCCGCTTGTTCAGGTGTTCGATCATTCTGAACTTCTGGAACCACCGCCACCTTCACCGCCGCTTCAAACATCCGCCGCTGGTGCGCATCGGCAAAGTCCCGCATCGGTTCGGTATAGAACGGCCGAGCATTCCCAACCCGCTCATCCGGCGGAGTCAGCTCATGCCGCTCGGGCGCAATCATGTACAAATCCTGACGATCAATCCCCGCCCCCTTGTTCGCAGGGTCCGTCAGCAGCATCGCCGTGTCCACATTGTCCAAGAACCCCGCTTTGAGCCACGACTCATTGCTCGTGTTCTCCAGAAGCCGACGCACAAGATACGCCATCCCCGGGATCATCTCCCCGACCGGCACATACTCCCGCACCCGCAGCCCCATATCCGCCGCCGCATGCTTGAGCTGATCCGCCATCCCATGCAACATCTGCAGTTCAATCGTCTCCATCCCCAATCCACGCGCCTCAAGCCCCGCAAGCGCCGCCGCGATCGACCGCACATTGTGCGACCCCAGCGCGAGCTTCACGCCGCCCTCGCCCGCCTTGGTCGGGCAGTGATCAAGGAACACCTTGACCATCTCCTCAAAGCACTGATCCGTCTGCCATTTCTCATTCCAAACCGGACAAGGCCACCCCTCCTGCTCCGCATGAATCGTCTCAAAGTCCCAGTACGCCCCCTTCACCAAACGCACCGTCACCACCCGACCCGTCCGCTGCGCCCACTCGCAAATCCGTTTCGCGTCATCGACCCCAGACTTGAGATACGCCTGCATCGCGATCCCCGCCTCAAAGTCGATCTCGTCGCACGCATGCATAAAGGTATCGAGCGTCAAATCTTTAAACGCAAAGTGCTCCATATCAAAGTTGATCAGCACCCCGTTCCGCTTCGCCGCATCAAAGATCGGTCTCGCCCGCTCCATAAAGTCCGCAATCGAACTCTCCGGCGCAATCGGATTAAACAACGCGCACAAACTCGACACCTTAATCGACACATTCACCCGAGGCACAACCCCAAGGTGATCCCGCTCCAACCGATCATTCGCCTCCCACCCCGAAGCCGTCTCCACAAGATTCTCAACCAGATCCAGATACTTCGCTTGGTACGCATCCGCCTCCGCATTGGACACGCACGCTTCACCAAGCAGGTCCACACTAAACGCGATCCCCTGTTTCCAGAGTTTCGTCAGCATCGGGAGCGCATCCGCCGCATCCGTCCCCGCGATAAAGTTGTGCGCCATCCCCGTAATCTGTCCCGAGATCGTCTTGGCCGCAAGACCCTTCGCAACCCCGCCCGCCTTGAGCGCCAGGTCCATCCCCGGAGGCGCCTTCACGCCCGGCTGTGTCATGTAATCCACCAGATGGTCATGCACCATGTCCGGCGTCGTCAGCGCCGGGAACGCATCGACAAACCGGAACATCTGCACCTTGAAGTTGTGATCCTTCATGGACCAGTCCATGATCTTGTCCTGATAGAACTGCTTGGACAACAACCCGGATTTATGGTTCCGAGCCAGATCGAGCATCTTGGTCCCCATCTCCAGAATCCGCTGCTCGCGTTCGGGAGACGATGAGCTCAGCGCCGGAGGACGAACACTCGGAGCGGGCGCGGACTGACCAGCAGCCGCAGTGTGAACCGATTGAGTAGTTGCCTTGTCCTTGCGACCAAACCATGCCATGCGAAAGCTCCAAAACGAAGATGTACCACCCTCCAAAGACTCCAGAACGAAGAACCCGGGGGTGGTCACGATTCTAGATCATCCGCGGCCAACTTGATACACTACACCATGCCCGATTCGTCCGCTCCAGAGCCCACCCAGCCCATCGCCCTCACGATCGGAAACTACGATGGAGTCCACCTCGGGCACCAAATGCTCATCGAGCGTGCCCGCAAGCACGCCGGAGTGGGTGGCCGCGTCCTCGTCCTCTGCTTCCATCCCCACCCCCTCTCCATCCTCGCCCCAGACCGAGCCCCCGCCCAGATCGATCCCTTCGAGGTCCGCAAAGCCCGCCTCCTCGCCGCAGGAGCCGACGAGGTCATCCAGCTCGCCCCGACTCCAGAACTCCTCGCCCAAGACCCCGAATCCTTCCTCGACGAACTCATCGACCAATACCAACCCGCAATCATCGTCGAAGGACACGATTTCCACTTCGGGAAACGCCGCACCGGAACCCCCGAACTCCTCTCCAAACACTGCGACCTCCGAGGCATCTCCACCGACATCCTCGGCCCAGTCAAAATCACACTCACCGACCAATCCCTCGTCACCGCCTCATCCTCCCTCATCCGCTGGCTCCTCGAGCATGGACGCGTCCGCGACGCAACCTACGCCCTCGGACGACCACACGAACTCACCGGCACCGTTGTCCAAGGACAACAACTCGGACGCACCATCAACATCCCAACCATCAACCTCGACACCAAATCCCTCCTCCCATCCGACGGCGTCTACGCCGGAATCGCCCGCTTCACGCACAACAACCAAGCACACCAAACCCTCGCCGCCATCAATGTCGGATCACGCCCAACCGTCCAAGGCACCACCCGCCGCGCCGAAGCGCACCTCATCAACAACGACGGCACATCATGGTCGCCCCCAGCAGACCTCCCAGACTACAACTGGAACTGCACACTCAAGCTCATCGGCTGGGTCCGCGACCAGGTCAAGTTCGGATCACTCGACACCCTCAAACAACAAATCCGGCGCGACTGCGACCGGATCTGTGAAGTACTGTCCTAGTTGTCCTCTTCAATAATCAGATTCAGCATTCAGAACGCAAAGAGCATGTCGAAGAACTCCGTGATGATCCCCTTCTCCGACGCCTTCTTCAGATCACCCTCGTTTTCCACCGAGAGCGACAGATTCGCAAGCTGGCTCGACAAAATCGTATTCTGATTCGTGATGTCATCCGAGCGAGCAAACCCCGCGATCACAAGCGTCTGAATCTCATCATCCTTTTGTATCCGCTTCTGCGCTTCAAGCACAAGCGTGCCGTTGGGTTTGACCTCAAGCACCGTCGCGGTGATCCGCGCTGAGAACTTGTCCTTGCGTTCGTAGTCGCCCTCACCCGTAAACTCGCGTGTTGCATTGGTGTCCAGCAGCGTCCGGTTCTCAAGCCGAGGATTCGTGGTCACCTGCAGTTCAAGCAGTTTCAGCAGATCAATCATCGCGTTGACCTCAACGCTGCTCTTGCTCTCCTTCTCCGTCTCAAGCTTCTGCGAGCTCGTCTGCGACGACACCTCATCAATGATGATCGTGATAATGTCATGCTTCTGATACATCCGAACCTCAGGCTCAGGAATAAAGGTCAGCGACACATCCTCAAGCAGAATCACAGGCTGCGACGACGCATTGGGACCATCCCCAACGCCATCGGTCAGGTACAAACTCTGTGCTTGGACTGAACAAGTCGCTGCAACAGCAACAACGGTTCCAATCAACACTTGATACGCATACTTCATGACTGATCTCCTACCCGCTGGTCTTTCAATATCGCCGCCCGCCCCTTGCCCGTCGCCTTGGCGCGGAACTGGCTGTCTCCGTTCATCGATTCGATCTCGATCGTTTCCCCAAGCCGAGCGTTCGATTTCGCCCGCCCTCGCACCGTCACCACCACCGATCCCGCGATCGACTTTGCGGACACAATGTCCCCGCGCCGGATCACCAATGGCAGCTCGATATGCTGCGACTCAATCATCTGCCCCTCGTTGATCGTCTTGCTCAGCGCCATCCCCATCGCTTCATCCGCGTCCGCCGCATGTTCTTCTGGTGAGACCCAGCGCCGATCGCTCATCGTCACCGATTCATTGAGGACCGATCCCCGATTCACCCGCTCGCGAGCCACCAGCACGGTCCGGAAGATCTCGACATCAAACAACAACGCCTGTTCGCTCGCGACCATCAGATCATCAAGCACGATCACCCGGATCGCCGTGCGTCCCCGCTTGGAAATTTCCTTGATCTCAACCAGCCGACCTTCGGTCGAAGTGGAGAGAAACGCCTCATCAATATCCCGGTACGAAATCCGAAGCAGGTCCGTCCCAACCTTGTACCGGTCCCGCACCCACCGCTCAACATGATTCCGAACCACAGGCCCAGCCACCGACTTCTTGTCGGAGTGGTCATCTGTCGCGCGTTGCGTTGCCGCAGAAACCGGAGCATCCACACCCGAGCGTCGGACGCTGACATCCGGACCGTTGATCACGACCGAGCCCGCATTGATCTCCGCGCACGCGTTGATCAGAGCACGCAGGTCATCCTTCGAAATCGATTCCCACTGTCCAGCCGCCGCTTCAATCAGTTCCTCGATGCTCACCCCTGCAAGCTGTTCCGCCTGATCGCCCTCGATCTCTCCAAGCTGCCCAAGCGTGATCGGATCGTCCCCAGAAATCCGAACCGTCGAACGCAGCGAGACCGTCGTGATCCCAGCAAACCCATGCACCGACACCGCCGACATCAACATCGCGATGAGCAAGAATCGAACGGAATGGACATGGAAAGTCATCATTGGATTACCCGATTATCTCCGGAGCTGAGCGATCGCCCGCAGCGTTTCGTCCGCCGCCTGGATGGACTGTGAGTTCATTTCAAACGCGCGCTGTGTACGGATCAGTTCGATCAGCTCAATCGCCGGATCAACATTCGATCCTTCGAGCATCCCGCCGGTGATCGAACCGAAGTTCTGAGAACCGGGATCGCCGGTGATCGGTGATCCCGACGCCGCGGATTCCACCCAGAGGTTCCCACCAACCTGCGTGAGCCCTTCCGGATTCACAAAGATCGCAAGCTCTACCTGTCCCGCAAGACTCGGTGCTTGACCCGGGATGTTCTCATAGATCTCGCCGTTGGGTGATACCGACACGGATTCCGCATCCGTCGAGATCGTAATCGTCGGCTGCAAACGCCGGCCATCCGAGTTGGCCAGCACAACCTCGTTGTCCGCGTTGAGCACAAAGTTCCCCGCACGCGTGTACGCGATTCCGCCATTGCCCAGATCGTCCTCGACCTGCACCTGGAAGAACCCGCGTCCGCTGATGTACATATCCAAAGGCCCATTCCCCGGGATCGGCGACCCCTGCGTGAAGTCCTGCTGCGTGCCCGAGGTCTTGACACCGAGGCCGACATAAAGCCCGGTCGGACGCTGATCGCCGTTCGCGTTTTCAATGCCGGGCTGTGCCCGCTCGATGTAGAGGAGGTCTTCGAAGTTGACACGCGACGCTTTGAAGCCCTCGGTGTTGACATTGGCAAGGTTGTTCGCGGTGACATCGAGGCGGGTGTTGAGTGCCCGGAGTCCTGAAGCCGCGGATTGCATCGCGATAATGGCCATAATCTAAATCTCCTGGGCGAGTCGGTTGGTTACGCGATTCGTCCGAATGTGTTGATGGTGCGATCCATCATTTGGTTCTGCATGTCGATCATCCCGATGTTGCTTTGGGCGGATCGGGAGGCGGATTGGATTTTCATGATCGCGTCGATCTCGTTGACGGCTGAACCCTCGAACGCTCCTTGCTTGAACGCGCCGGTGCCGTCTTGGATGGTCAGGGGGGTGCCGTACTGGGAGACGAAGAGGCCTTCGCCGTACTTTTTGAGGATGGAGCGGTCGGGGACATCGGCGAGGCCGAGTTGTCCGACGGCTTGGTCGTTCTGGGTGATGAGTCCGTCAGAGTGGATGACGATTTCGCCATCTTGGGGGTCGATTTGGATTGGGGTGCTGCTGGAACTGAGGACGGCTCGGCCGGTCGCGGCTTGGACGAGGGTGCCGGACTCGTTGATGGTCAGGCGACCGTCGCGGCTGAGGGCTTGTCCGCCGTCGTGGTCGACGATGAAGAAACCGGAGCCGTCGATGGCGACATCGAGGGGGGCTTCGGTGAGTTCGATCGCGCCCTGCGCAAAGTTGATGCGATTGGGCGCACTTAATACACCTGCGCCGAGGCGTTCGAGCATTGCGTTGGAATCGAGGTTGAAGACGCCGTCTTCTTGTCGGACGGCTTGTCGGAACTGGGTTCCGGCGAAGATGGGCTTAAACCCTGCGGTACCAAGGTTTGCGAGATTTCCGGACATCGCGTCTTGTTGGTGGATGGAGGTGAGTGCTCCGGATGCTGAGATTTGAATGCCGTAGTTCATGGCGCGCCTCTGTCGGTGCATCCGTGTTCCTCCTTGAACACCAGATGCCCGCAGGGGAGGTATCACAAACGGCGTGCCAGACTTGGGGGTCTGGTTGGGTTGGTCGGATTTTTGGGGGATTTAAGATCGTGGAGGAGTCGAAGACGACACCTCCACGCCACCCGGATGTTGTTGGTTTTCTTGGACGGCGGCGGGGGGTTGGTCTGGTCTCGCGGAGGAGGGTTGTTGCGGATTTGCGGAGGGATTCGAGGGCGCGGAGGTGGTGGGAAGAGAAGACCCCCTCCGTCCGCTGCGCGGCCACCTCCCCCGGAAGCCCGGGGGAGGAGAGTTTGGTCGCGGAGGTTGCGGGGGTTGTGGGGGATGAAGACACAGGCGGGACGCCTGTGCCACGGGGGGAGGGGAAAGAGTTTGCGGCTTGGTCGGCGAGTTGGTGGGCGAGGTCGGCGGCGGATTTTAGGGTGGCGAGGGATTGGAGGTGGGTTTGGGATTCGATGACGGGTTGGCGGGCGGCGTTGATGGACTGGATCGCTTCGATGGCGTTGCGGTAGTCGGTGGAGTGGATGATGGTGTTGAGTTGCGGGAGGGTGAGGCCGTGGATTTGGCAGATGAGGATGGGGGTCATCGCGGGGTCGAGGAGGTCTTCGAGGAGACTTTCTGTCAGTTCGGGGGTGGGGGATGGAGAAGAAAGGCCCCCTCCGTCGCTGCGCGACACCTCCCCCGTCAGGACGGGGGAGGAGCAAGAGTTGGTGGGTTGTGGTGTGTTTGCGTGCGACTGGTTGTGCATTGTGCCCCCTTGGTTGAAGAATGGGTGGTGGGGGCTGGGTTGGTCAGGGAATTGTAGTTGGTCGGCGTGGGGATTGGAAGGGGGGAGTTGGGAGGAGGGGGAGATTTGCGCACGGATTTGGTTGTTTAGGAAGATAAGGATCGTGAGAAGTCGAAGATAGCACCACCATTGTACAGGGTTATTTTTCGAACCTGTCGGCCAGCGACTGCATCTCACTTACGCAGTCATTTCCTAAGTGCGAGTTATCGCGGATGTAGCCCAACTCCCAACTCGATTGTTCTCCAATTGATTGCAACACGGTTTCCAACGCCTGAACATCACACGTACTCAAGAGTATTATCAGTGCATACCAATACTCGTCGCTATTTGTATCTATGTAGTCGAACAGATAGGTTAAAAATTCGATTTCTCCATTCCTTGCAAGCTGGAGAAACATCTGGGTTTCTTGATGATTGCCTGTGCTTGGGTTGGCTCCACTTGAAATAAGCAGTTTGGCTATGTCATAGTGTTCTCTACGCACAGCGTATGAGAACGCGGTGGTTCCGAGATCTGTTTTGTCGTTGACATTCTTGCCTATTTCGATGTACTTCATCACTTTATCCCGATCGCCTTCCCAGGCGGCGAGCATCATCCGAGTCATCGGCGGGAACTTGCCTTGCGGTACCCAATATCTTTCTCTCTTCCAAACAACCACGGCAATCGCAGATGCTACAACAACGGTAATGCATACTGACCACTTTGCTTTCATTGATTCGACTTGGGCCATTTTGGAAATCTCTGCTTTCGAGTTCTGAGCGTAATGGTAGTTGAGTCCCACGTTTGAGAGTGCTGAGGGCACATGTCAATGTACGGCTGGAAGTCTCTGTCGGTATTCGTGTTATAGATTATTTTCGTAGAGATTGGAAGGGGGGATTTCGGAGATGGGGGAGATTTGCGCACGGATGTGGTTGTATAGGGTTTTGGGGATCCTGGAGGAGTCGAAGATGATATTTTTCGCAGCATCCGGCTGCTTACTTATTCAGCCACTCAATTAATCGATGCTTCTCATTCGGTTTGACGAATACTGCTTCAATTGAATCGTAGTCAGTTGATAGTATTTCGACTATCCCCGCAGGTTTGACACCAACTGGTGGGTTGAAGTCACGATCTGTCAACAAGATTGCGACGGATTTTAGTTTCGGGAATGATTTTATTAGCTGACGAGTTTCATTAAGATCTGCGTGGCCGCCATTGAATCCTAGGAATAGAACGCGTTCCACTCCATGACCGAGGTGTGAAATGGCTTGGTGCACTGTAGAGTTGGCAGGTTCGAGAGTCTTTAAATTGCTTCCGGGGAGTAGTATGTCCAAATAGCATGAGCAGAATGGTGGTGGGAAGCCAATTTTAAAGAATCCTCTACTATTTTTGCTTTCAATTACCTTCGTACTTTCGATAGATAGGCCTCCCCTCCACGGGGCATTCGTCTCGCCGATCCGGCATGCATGGGACACGCTGCCGTGAGGTTTCAGGCACATGAATTCTCCGGGGTACAACTCTTCGTCGCAGTTTTTAAGTGCGAGTTCCGGACTTGGCCCCATTGCATTAAGAGATGAGTTAAAAAGTGTTGACTCAAATATAGTGTCATAATTGTATGAGATGGCGAAGAAGTTTTGCATCCGCGACAAGAGCACGGAAAATTCTCCCCAAAAACTCGTTTCTAATAAGCGAGAATGCAAGATTATAAATTCTTTGTACCTTGCCGTGTACCAAATAAATAAATAATACAAATAATAACGAAGCTCGATTTCAATTGTATCATATTTTTTAACGGTAAATGTACTCGAAATTTTTGATGAACTCATTGTTGTTGTAGAGCATGACTCGGCGATCTGCCAAAATGTAATTCCATCAGAGTAAGCTTTATGCAGATTGGGCCACAGGTCTTGCCTCCAAAGTTTTCCTTCGAGATAGTCCTGGTGTTGATTGAGAGGTGTGAAATCAGGAGTGTGCATAGCAATGGGATTTAAGAGGTTGCTGCACGAGGTGTTAATAAATTGATCTATCTTGAGAGTGTTGGCCAGATCCATAACAAATCCATTGCCAACGACTATCGCGAGTGATTTTCTTGGTTTTTGATTCGCCATAGTTTACTGTGGTTTGATAACTTGTTCGTAGAGATCGTGCTATTGTAACTGATTCGGGTATTGTCTACTTGTAGGCTTCTTCATAATAAACAAATAGTTAAACCCCCGCAGAAAGAAGTTCTCTTCTTCTGCGGCTTTGTGCCAGTTGCCTCGTTGGAGTTTGTTGTTGTGGCGGACGACGCAGATGATGTCTACGGGCTCGAAGGCTTGGCTCATCATGGAGAAGAGTTCGAATCCGATGGGCATGAAGGTGCCGGCTTGGTCGCCTGATTTGCCCTTTGCTTTTTTCCATGAGTCGGAGACATAGAGGCCGAGGAACTTGCCGGGTTTGAGGACGCGGTAGAGTTCGCTCAGGACGCTGTCCATGGCTTGGTAGTACGCTTGTCCCATGATTTGCTCGTTGCGGGCGGGGGCTTGGCCGGCGTCGAGTTTGCCGATGCAGCGGTCGTCGTCGGAGTAATCGACATGGGTGGAGTAGGGGGGGTCGATGAATGCGAAGTCTACGGAGTTGTTGTCGAGGGGGAGTTTGCGTGCGTCGATGAGGGTGATGTCTGGGCGTTGTGGGTTGAGGTCGTATCCGATGCCTTTGCGGTTGAGGTCTTTGCAGACATCGAGGGTGGTTCCTGAGCCGCACATGGGATCGATGACGGTGTCATGTACTTTGGTGTAGCGTTTGAGGAGTTGGTAGATGACCCATGAGGGTGTGGCGCCGATGTAGTCCTTGTTGCCTTGCATGGTGCCGAGTTGTGAGTCGTAGTGTTGTGAGGGGTATTCCCAGAGGGTGGTGGTCATGATGCCCATGGGTGGGCGTTTGCCTGGGGCTACGCGTTGTTTTTGATTGGGCTTGTCGTTGGGTTTGGGATTGGTTGTGTTGATGTAGGGTTTGGAGTCTGGGCGCGGACGATTTTGTGATCGTTGGGGTTGGCGTTTGGGCTTGCTGCCTTTGGCTATTTCTTGATCGATTTTTTTGCGGAGGTCGTCGCGGTTTGGCATATTGCTCATGGGAGTGCTTCGATGAGGAGTTTCTTGGTGTCTTCGAGTGATGCTCGGACGCGTGCGCCGGAGGCTCTTGCGTGTCCGCCTCCTCCGAGTTTTTGGCAGACTTCGTTGACATCGACTGGGGGTTGGCCGTCCCATTCGGTGGGTTTGGAGCGGAGTGAGATTTTGGTGAAGACGCCGTCGGCGTCGAACTGTTCGTTGAGGATCGCGACGACGCGGATGGCTTCGACGGATTGGGGGATGTCTACGAAGCCGCCTGAGTCTCCGGGGCATGCTTTGCAGTCTTTGAAGTCTTGGTGGGTGAGCTGCATGATGGCGGCGTTTTTGTCTTTGATGATCTCGATGGATTCGAGGGCGCGTCCCATGAGTTTGAGTCGTGAGGTGCGGTCGCGCTGGTAGAGCATCGCGAAGAGGGCGGAGTGGTTGACTCCGGCGTCGAGGAGTTCTCCGGCGAGGCGCATGACGCGGCCGTTGACATTGGAGTGTTTGAACCAACCGGTGTCGGTGGCGAGACCGACATAGAGGGGGGTGGCGATGTCGGTGGGGAGTTTGGATGGGGAGTCGAGGTTGAGGATGTGGCAGCAGACTTCGGCGGCGGGTTGGACGACGGCGGCGGCGTCGGTGTCGAGGAGTCTTCGCTCGGAGATGACGGCGTTGCCTTGGAGGTGGTGGTCGATGATGACGGTTTTGTCGAGGCGTGGCTGGAGGAACTCTTTGAATGGGTCGAGCTGGGACCATGAACCGGTGTCGCAGATGACGATGCCTTGAGGATCGAGGACGGCGGGCGCGGGTTCGGGTGGGTTGATCACGCGGATCTTGGTTGGGGTGGCGAGCTGCTGGCTCCATTCGGGCATCGGGGAGGCGTACCAGCATTCGGCGGCGGAGACGGCGCCGGTGGTGCCTCTTGCGAGGTTGATGGCGCGTGCGATGGCGAGGGTGGATCCAAGGGCGTCGCCGTCGGGTTTGGTGTGGGTGAGGAGGACGATGGTTTCACGCTCAGCGATCCATTCGGCGACCCCCTTGGCGTCGATGGTGTTGGTCCAGACGGAGCTGGGGTCTTCTTTGGTGCTGGCGTTTGTAGGCATGGGATATGGTATCGGGTTGACGACCATGAGGGCACCAGAGGCGAAGGATCGGGGGCAAAGTGCGGGGGTGTGGCGCGAAAAACTGCGGTGTTATTCGCCGGCGAGGGGGATGTCGCCTTCACCCTCGTCGTTGTATTCTGGTGGGGGGATCTCTTCGAGCGGGAGACCTAAGCCGCGGGCGTGGCGGACGGTTCCACCTGAGGAGTCGGCGACTTCGATGGGGGTGTCGTCGTGTGGTGTTCGTTTGATGCCTGGGTTACCTTGGAGGAGTGGTTTGCCTTCGCCGTATTGTTCGCCGCATTCTGGGCAGTATCCGTTGTAGGGGAGTCCGATGAGGTCGTAGCTGCAGTATTCGCAGGGGGTTTTGGTGGAGTGCTTTCCTTGGTGGTTCATGTGCCGCTCGGTGCGTTCGGCGAGTCGTTTGTATTTGTCAGCGCTGGCGGCTTGGTGTCCGAGGACCCAGTTCATGAGGATGCTCATGCGGAAGACGGAGTGGAAGAGGACGAGGGTTGCGATGAAGCTGATGGCGTAGGTCCAGATGTAGACGAGTTTGGCGGGCGCGGAGATGGGGAGGGAGGTGATGGAGAGGAACTTGGCGGTGAGGGCGAGGACTCCAAAAACGGTCATGAACCATGCGACGGCGCGGAGTCGGTTGGAGAGCCATTCATCTGCTGCCCAGTACGAGAGCTCGGCGAAGTAGACGCACGCGGGGATGAGCCCGATCCATGCGACGAGTCCGACGACTGCAGCGAGGATTTCGAACGGCATCGATGCGCCGACATTTGGAGCGACGGCGCCGATGGTCATGAGGAAGATCCAGCATGGCCATGCGATGGAGAGGATGCGGATGAATTGGACGAATCTTTGGTTGTCGAGGATTTCGTCTTTGGAGACCTCCCCGAGGTCTTTGCGGGTTCGGGTGATCATCCAGACTCCCGCGGCCCACAGTCCGCTGGCGAGGACGAAGAGCATGAGAGAGATCGGGAAGAGCATGCTTGTTGATCCGACGGCGGCGCCGAGGATGGGGAGGGAGAGGCCTCCGAAGATGGAGATGAGGCATAGGTAGAACCCGTTGCGGATCCATTTGACATACCAGGTGGGTGCTTGGAAGCTCATCGTCGCTTCGCGGATGTTTTTGCTTTTGAGCTTGGAGGACTGTCCGCATTCGGGGCAGTTGGATCCGACGGGAAGGCCGTCGAGTGAGTATCCGCACTGGTTGCAGCTTTGACCCGAGATGACGCCGTTTGGAATGCTCATGGAAGACCCACATACTGTACAGGACGGGACGCTGCGAGGTTGCTGCTTGGTTGCTGGCCGACAGAAGACCGAGTGCTGACTGAGTGTAAAGGTCGGTTGTATTGGTGGGATGTATGTATAAAAACACGCGGCTCATTGCTGAACCGCGCGGAAGAGAGTCGGGTTTTTCGTTCAGTTATGGTACTGATTTGAGCTTTGGATCTGGTTTGATTTGGATCCAGCGTTTGTCGCCTTTGGCGCGGACGGTTTGGAGTTGTGCGGGCCAGAAGTCGTATCCAACGATTTGTCGGTGGATGTAGTCTGGTGCGGAGACGACGAGGGAGGTGCCGTAGACGGTGAGGGAGGCGCCGTCGCCTCCTGCGTTCGCCCATTGGTCTGGATCGACGCTGGATTGGAGGAGGTCGATGATGCGTTGGGCGCGTTCTGTGGAGGATTCCATGGTGATGTTTTGTCCGCCGCCGCTGAAGGGGCTTGCTCCGCTGCCTCCGCCTCCGGAGCTTTGGATGTTGAACTGTGGTGCGTTGTCGAAGTCTGGAGCGACGAAGATGAGGTCTGCGATGTCGTAGAGTTCAACGCGTTGGTTTTCGTTGAGGACGGTCTTTGGGCCGCACTCGATGGATCCGATTTCGGTGAGCTGCCAGGTGTAGTCTTCACCGATGCCTTCGATGCGTTCCGCTTTTTTGAGGACACGCTCAAGGACTGTGATCGCGGCGACATTGGTGACGCGGAGGGAGACTGGGGTTAAGGGGTCCATGCCTGTTGATGCGATGGAGTCGAGGTAGACGGGTTCGATCTCGGCACCGGTAACGCCGACGATGAAGTCGATGAGTTCTTCGAGTGGTTGATCCTCGACATCGATGGTGATGGCTTTGGACATGAGTCGAAGCGTGTTGGCTTTTTCTTGTGCGTCGGAAGTGCGGGACTGGCGCTGCTCTGCGGTGGATTCTTCGGCGAGGAAGCCGAGGACTCCGGTGGAGGCGATGATTCCCGGTGCGCTGAGAGAACCGAGCGCGGCGGCGAGCATGGAGCAGGCGGTGAGGCGACCCGGTGCGTGGGTCTTGGATGATGAAAGACGGGGTGTGTAGTGCATGCGAAACTCCATCGTGTGATCGGTCGTGTGTGCGGTTGCGTCCGGGTGTCCTGATCCGGGCGGTTTGACCGTTGGGGGAGATTGGCTGTCGATCACTTCAGCCAAATCGTTGTTCGGTCGCGTCCGGTGTGCAATGCTGGATCGTGGGTGGGGACCAGCGCATCATACCAGACACAACCACATACGCACAAGGGTTGGGGTTGGATCCAAGCGAGATATATGAAGATTGGTAAGTGGTTGTTGAGTATGGGGTTGGAAAGAGCCACCTGCGAGACTTGAACTCGCGACCTAAGCTTTACGAAAGCTTCGCTCTACCAACTGAGCTAAGGCGGCAATGGGGGGTGATCTGGGGGAGATCGCCTGTTTCAACTGAATACTAGTCTCACGATTTGTAGTTTCCAACGGCCGGGTATTGGGTGTCCGGGTATTGGGTTGGGTGCGGACCGAATCGGGAAAAAAACACCCCTCGTCGAAACGAGGGGTGCTGGATTGATCGTGGGATCTGTGACTGGGTTTTGTGACTGGGTTTTACGGTTGGGTTATGGGCATCCGTCGCCGTAGATGGAGAGGTATTGAGAGACATCGAGGAAGTTGTGGCTTCCGTCGTCGTTGAGGTCTGCGGCGGGGTCTTGGTTCCCGAACTGAACGATGAAGCTGGAGACATCAAGGAAGTTGAGTGAGCCGTAGGGTTGGACGAGGTCGGCTGGTGAGCATGGACCTGCTGCGAGTTCGTAGAGGTCTGGGCGGTAGTTGATGAGCGAGCAGCGCATGCGGTTTGATTGTTCTGGAGTGAACTGGTTCATGCAGATGTCGTCGGAGTAGTCCATGTAGTTATGGATTGGTGCTGCTGAGCCGCAAGAGGTACGGCTGCCGGGACAGCCGTAGGTCGGGCTGCTTTCCGGGTTGGTGTCTGAGATGAGGTCGCCGCTGGTGTAGCCGTTGGAGCAACCACCTGAGAAGGTGTGCTCAAGACCGAGGTAGTGGCCGACTTCGTGGGTGACGGTGCGTCCGAGGTGGAATGGGTTGAGTGGCGCGTTGCGGCCGAAGGTGGAGTGAAGGATGACGACGCGGTCGGAGTTTGATCCGGCGATGCCGCCTTGTGGGAGGGATGGGACATACCCGAGGTTCCCCGAGGCGTTGTTGGTGTAGATGTTGAGGTAACGGTTGGTGTCCCATGCGAGGGAGTTGTAGTAGGCGCCGCCGTCGTTGTACCAGGTGTCGTTTGTGCTTCGGGTGATCGCGGTGGTTGGGTTTCCCTCTGGATCAAACTCTGCGAGGTAGAACTCGATTTGTGCGTTGGTGCCTGGTGATCCGAGGCTGCCTGCCATGGCTTGGAAATCTTCGTTGAGGACTTCGATTTGTGAGTAGACGCGTGAGTCGGGTACTGCGCCTGTGCCGTTGGATCGTTGAATGATGTGGACGACGACGGGGATGCGGTATTTTTCGACTGATGGGTCGTATTCTGGTTCGATTCGTGTTCGGCTGAAAGTGCAATCGGAGGGTGTGCCTGCGATTTCTTGGGCATCGTTGATGGTTTGGAGGACGAGTGCGTCGGTGCCGCAGCGGGTGCCTGTTTGTTGGAAGTAGCCTGATTGGCCGACTTCATTCCAAGAGGTGTAGGTGACACCATCGATGATGATCTCGTTGTCGGAGACGACATTGAAGCTGGGGCTTTGGTTCCCGATTTGACCTGATTTGGTCATGTTGGTACTGGTGGCGGGTGCGGGGGCGGCTGGAGCCATGCCAGTGAGGGCAATGGCCAAGTATGCAGTCAGCATGTCGATCCTCTTCTCTTTGGATGAAGTAAAAAACGAGACCTTCACTACCAATACACCACAAAACGAGCTGGCGAACAAGCAGATTGGATAAAGAACACAGCACCTGAACAGGTGCACTTGACCTTACGCACCAGAATCAAGGGATGTTCCCGAATAGTGGGTCAAATCGAGTGGTCCGATAAAACAGAAAGAGATTGAATATGGGTGGTTCTGGCTGGAGGGTCGGGCTGGCTGGTTGAGAGGGAACCAATGGGGCGGAAGTGCTGCTTTGGGCGAAACGGGGGGGCAGCTTGGATGGAGGGGGGTTATTCGGTTGGGACGGAGGAGATCCGGGATACGGCGTTGTTTACCGAATCGAAGTAGGCAAGCTCGATCGCGTCGATGAAGCGTTGGTGTGGGGGCATTCTGAGCGCGGCGCGGCGTTGGTCGAGGCTGTCGGCTTCCCAGATGTCTGTGGAGGGGACGGCGTGCATGACACCGAACTCGTCGGGGGCCATGGTCATCTGGGTGCCGAAGACTTGGGGCTCTCCACGGGAGATGGAGACGCGGTCGGTCATGAGGGCGAGGAAAGCGCCGGGGAGTTCGCCTTGGTCGACTTGCTGCTGGATGAGCGCGAGGCAGTTGGATTGGAAGTCTGGGTCATGACCGGCGTGCTGGATCGCGATATACGCGCCTTGGACGGCTTTGAGCCCGACCTTCTCGCGGGTTGGCCAGCCGAAGCGTTCGATGATGGTCATCAGGGACTCGGCGTGCTGGCGGTCGATCTTGGCGATCTCTTCGCTGGAGTGCGCGCGGTTGGGGTCGTTTTGCATCGAGGAGGCGACGAGCTTGGCGTCGATGTCGTAGATCGCTTCGAGGGTCTGGCGGACCTGTTCGATGGTGGTCAGCGGGGCTGGGTCGTCGTTGACGGAGGTCAGGAGGAAGTTGGGCTGGGTGTCTGAGAAGAATCCTGACTCTGGACGGAACTGGAAGTCGGGTTCGGTCGTGGTCTGGGTGGACGCGACCGGGGTGGGGGTGTCGTAGACCACTCGTTGGACTTTGACCTCCGAGGCGCATCCGAGGAGGCCTGAGATTGCGAGGAGGGAGGAGCAACCTGCGGCGGCGAGCAGCACTGATTTGAGCGATGGTTGGGTAGGCATATGGAGAATATCGAATCGGATCATGGGGACTGGTATCTTGAATCGTCATCAAACTCTGTTGTGAGTGTTTACCAACCTGCACAACCGGCACAGCTTGACAGCGATGGATTGCGGGCATGATTCGGATTGATGACGGGGTGGGGTGTTTGGCTCAATGGTGGTCCGATATGAAACCCCGTGGGTGGACGGGTTGTATATTCTGATGTCCAACCAGCTTTTTGAATACTCGACACAGGAGACCCGAGATGAACTTGTTCCAACGCCGACCACTTCAACGCAGACTTGTGCTGCTTCCCGTCCTTGCGTGTTTGGCGTGTGCTCCGGTGACGCATGCGGTGGTGGTCGAGATTGCGCCGACGCTCAATGAGGTCAACAAGGCGATGCAGGCGCAGGATTATCCGGCGGTCGAGAAGATGTGCAGCGAGATTGTTGCGGAGGATTCATCTAGCTCGCAGGGGTGGTTCTTGCTTGGGTACTCGCTTCACGCGCAGGGGAAGATTGATCGGGCGATCATGGCGCACATCACCGCGACCGCGTTTCCTGATACCGCTCCGCTGGCGTATTTCAATCTGGGGTGCGCACAGGCACTCAAGGGGAACCCGGATCAAGCGTTTGCCGCGCTGAAGATGGCGGCGAAGCTCGGGATCAATAACCCGCAGCAGTATACTGGGGACTCTGATCTGGTTTCCCTCCGCAAGGACGCTCGGTGGTCGGAGTTGCTGGGCTCGATGCGTCCGAACCTGACGGCGGAATCCACGAAGAAATCGACAAAGAAATCGACAGCGAGCGCGAAAGCATCTGATTCAAAGACGCACGCGAGCGGAGCGACGCCGACTGGATTGCACTTCTGGGTGGGGGCGTGGGATTGTTATTCCGCGAAGAGCGGCAAGCTTGCTGGGCACAACACGCTCGAGTTCCGCGTCAAGAATCAGGTTATTCACGAGATATGGGATTCGGAGGGGGATGCGTACTCGGGGGAGAGCTGGAACTTCTTTGATCCGATCGAGAAGGCTTGGCGGCAGAACTGGATTGGCAATGGCGGGGATGTGACCCAGTTCATCGCGGACACCAAATCCGATGTCGAAGGTGTCATGTTTGTCGGCAAGGCTTTCAATCCAAAGGACGGCGATTCGTACACGCATCACAAGATGCATGTGCGTCCGGTCGGAGATGAGTGGGTTCGTCAGACCGGCTCGGCATCGAAGGATGACGGGGCGACCTGGACGGTGGAATATGACCTGATTTATGTTCCCAAGGGCGAGGCGTTTGATCTTGAAGATCTGGGGATTTGATCGGTTCCTATCATGTTGAGTTCATACATGAAGGGAAATCTTTGAAACTCTACGATGGTCGAGGCAAACGATTCAAGTATCTCATTGATTTCAAGAAAATCATGAAGGAAAACCGACTTAAAGTTGGCGAGGTTATTCCAAAGTGTGCTAGAGCGAGTTGGTATTCGATATGGCTTTCGTGGTTTGCCGGGTATGTGTTTGGAATGGTGTTTCTAAACACGCTTGTATCCATTCTTTGGTACTTTGTGACTGATCGATTTGTCTTGGTTGACGAGTTTGCTGATTTTTTTCTTGGTACAAGCTTTACTGGATTTTTTGTGGCTTGTATCGTAACAGTTTTTACTCGTCGAAAAACATGGAAATCCAAAGCCACAGCAATCCAGGCTCTTGCGCAGCAAGGCTTCTGTCCCAACTGTGGCTACATCATTCGTGACACGCCGGCTGATCCGGATGGCTGCGTTCCGTGTTCTGAATGTGGACATGCCTGGCGCGTTGAGCCGGTTGATTCTTAGTCTTTTGACGATGCGCGTTCTTGGAGATTGCGGAGTGTGTCGAAGGCTTGCATCGGGGTCATGTCGTCGAGTTTGACTTCGCGGAGTTCGGCCACGACGGGGTGATTGAGAAACTCGGTGAAGAGTCCCATTTGGCCGTTCATGTTTTGGGTTGAATCTGCGTTTGCTTTGGCGACGGATTTTTTGTTGGACGCGGTGATGGATTTGGCGTCGATGCGTTCGCCTTGTTGCACGGAGAGGGATTCGAGGACTTCGGTGGCGCGGTTGGTGACGCTGATGGGGACACCGGCGAGTCGTGCGACATGGACGCCGTAGGACTGGTCGGCGCGTCCGGCGCGGATGGAGTGGAGGAAGGCGATTTCTTGGACGCCGTCTTCGCTGGTCCATTCGCGGACGGCGACATGGAGGTTTTTGACTTTGCCTTCGAGCCGTTGTTCGAGTTCGGTGATCTCGTGGTAGTGGGTTGCAAAGAGGGTTCGTGGTCCTTGTGCGTGCGTTTGGGCGAGGTGTTCGGAGATGGCCCACGCGAGGGAGAGGCCGTCGAGGGTGGAGGTTCCGCGTCCGATTTCGTCGAGGATGACGAGGGAGCGGTCGGTGGCGTTGTTGAGGATGTTTGCAGTTTCGGTCATCTCGACCATGAAGGTGGAGAGTCCGCGGTGGAGGGCGTCGTCGGCTCCGACGCGGGTGAAGACGCGGTCGCAGATGCCCATCGACATGGACTCAGCGGGGACGAAGCTGCCTGCTTGAGCGAGGACGGCGAGGAGGGCGCACTGGCGGATGTAGGTTGACTTACCAGCCATGTTCGGTCCGGTGATGAGCGCGAGGTGTGGTGTTGATTCTTTGGTGCCGAGCTTGCAGTCGTTGGGGATGAATCGTTGTTCGAGCATTTCGTCGAGGACGGGGTGCCTGCCTTGGACGATGTGCATGGTGTGGTCGTTGGTGATGTCGGGCCGGACCCATCCTCGGTGGTGTGCTTTGTCTCCGAGTCCGCAGAGGACATCGAGCTGACCGATGGTGTGGGCGTAGCTTCCGAGTTCGTCGAGGACGCTTCGGGCTTGTTCGCAGAGTTGATCGAAGAGGATGCGTTCGCGTTCGATTGCGCGGCCGCTGGCGCCGAGGACTTTGTCTTCGAACTCTTTGAGTTCGGGGGTGATGTAGCGTTCGGCGTTTTTGAGTGTTTGTTTGCGGGTGAAGATGTCCGGGGCTTTGCGTGCTTGTCCGGCGGGGAGTTCGATGTAGTACCCGAAGACTTTGTTGTAGCCGACCTTCATGGAGGGGAGGTCGTGTTCTTCCATGAGTTTGGTTTGGTATTTGACGAGCCAGGTTCCCGCGTCGCGTTCGAGTCCTCGTGCTTCGTCGAGCTCGGAATCGATGCCGTCGCGGATGAGGCCGCCTTCGCGCATGTGCGACGGTGGGTCTTCGATGCACTGGGCGACGATTGAATCAGCAACGGGTGCGAGGGCGCCTTCGATGTTGATGAGCGCGGTGCGGTGTGGGCTGAGGGATTGGCACTGTTCGAGGGTTTCGATGAGTCCTCGGATTGCGGCGCCGCCGTTGCCGAGGGAGACGAGGTCTCTTGGGGTGGCGCGGCCGAGCGCGACGCGTCCTGCGATGCGGGCGATGTCGCAGATCGGGGCGAGTCGGTCACCGAGTTGGGATGCGAGGGTTCGGTCGTCTTTGAGTGCGCCCACGGCGTTTAGGCGTGCGTTGATCGCGTCGATTTGGGTGAGGGGGGCGCTGAGCCAATGGCGGATGAGGCGTTTGCCCATTGGGGTGCGCATGACGCAGCGGGTGCCGGTCTGGGAGGCGAGGAAGATTCCTGCGAGTGATCCTTCGACGCTTGCGCCTCGGATGGTGTGTTCGATTTCGAGGGCGCGGAGGCTGGTGGCGTCGATGGTGCAGGTGGTTGAGCGGTCGATGAGGGTTGGGGCGCGGAGGTGGGCGAGGGTGGAGCGTTGGCGCTGGAACTCTGAGCCGCTGGTTGCGTTGGTTTGGGTTTGATCCACGGCCTGGGTTTGCTGGAGGTATCGGAGGATGACCCCTGCGGCGCGGATGGAGATGAGGGAATCGTCGAGACCGAAGCCAGCTGTGGTGGAAGATCCGAACTGCTGGTGGATCGCTTCGAGGGCTTCTTCTTTACGGAAGTGCCAAGATGGTTGACCGGTTCCTGGAGCGTTGAGTGTGTCGAGGACTGTTTGGGTTCGGGGCGGGATTTGTCCCATGGAGGACTGGGCGTAGAGGACCTCGCGGACTCCGGCTCGTGCGAGTTCGTCGGTGCAGGCGAGGGTGGATCCATCGAAGACTTGGAAGGATCCTGTGGAGAGCTCGACGATCGCGATGCCGGCGTGGTGGTCGTCGTCGAAGGCGATGGCGCCGAGGTAGGCGGTTTGCTCGTCGAGCATGAGGGCTTCGTCGACGAGGGTGCCGGGGGTGACGACTTGGGTGACGCCTCGCTTGACGACGCCTTTGGCTTCTTTGGGGTCTTCGAGCTGGTCGACGACGGCGACGCGGTATCCGGCGTCGATGGCTTTCTGCAGGTAGTTTGATTTTTGGTGGTGGGGTACACCTGCGAAGGGGATTTTGCTGGAGCGCTGGGTGAGGGCGAGACCGAGGTCTCTTGCGAGGTTGACGGCGTCGTCGCCGAAGAGTTCGTAGAAGTCACCCATGCGGAAGAACAAGACGCACTCTGGGTGTTCTTTTTTGATTGCGGTCCATTGCCGCATTGCCGGAGTGTCCCAGGGGTCCTTTGCCATCGAGGGTAGAGGATAGCACGGGGAGTCGATTGCTTGCGTGGAAATCGTTGTTGGTTGGGTGAAAAGCGTTGATGTGGGGAAAAGTTGGATGTGAGAATGGTGGTGGGTTGAAAACAACAAACGCCCGGCGAGGGAGTGCCGGGCGTCGTCGTGGAAAGTGGGACTTTCCAAGAGGAGAGAGCGCGTCACTCGCACAAGGACGCGTTCTCTCGAGAGAGTTTGTTTAGTCGTCGCTCAGTGCTTGGGCGTAGGCCTCTTTGGGGCGTAGGCCGATGAGTGTTTCGACGATGTGTCCGTTCTGGAAGACGAGGACGGTGGGGATGGATGAGACTCCGAATTTTTGGGCGAGTGCTGGGTTGTCATCGACATTGACTTTGCCGACGGTTGATTTGCCTGAGAAGTCTTGGGCGAGCTCGTCGATGGTTGGTCCGAGCGCTTTGCAGGGGCCGCACCATGGTGCCCAGAAGTCCACGAGGGTGGGGGTTGGGGCGTTGATGAGGTCGTCGAAGTTGGATTCGTTGATCTCGATTGCTTTGTTTTGGGTTGTGTTGGTCATTGCATTTCCTTTCGTATGAATGGTCTTCTGCAAGGATGAACGCCAAGACTGATCGTTCTATTCCATCAAGGCTCATTTGTATTGATTCTCAGGTGCTGGCCCGCTCTAGGAGGATTTCTGCGATGCATAGGGCGTCGTCGGCGGGGGTGCGTGCTTTGGTTTGGCGCGCGACGCACGATGCGCCTGAGGAGAGGAGGGCGAGCTTGCGGGAGAGCTCGTCGGGGTTCTTGAGGGTTGCTTTGGTGCAGAGCTCGAGGAAGATTTCGGTGAGACGGCGGTGGTGGGCAAGGGCGGCTTGGGCGGGCGCGGAGTCGTGGTCTGGGAACTCGGCGACGGCGGCTTGGAACATGCAACCACAGAACTCGGGGTCTTGGTAGGAATCGCCTAATGCCCGGAATATGGCGAGAATTTGCTCATATGAGTCGGAACTGGCGGCGAGCGCATGCTCTTTCATGCGGTTGATCATGATCTCTGAGCTTTGGTTGAGGACCTCGACGATGAGTTGGTCCTTGGAACCGAAGTTGTTGTAGAGGGTCATCTTGGCGACGCCTGCTTTTTCCAGAATTCGGTCGACTCCTGTGGCGTGGAACCCTTCGCGTTCGAAAAGTTCACGGGCACATCTGAGGACTTGTTCGCGCTTTGAGCTGGCCATTTTAGAATCCTTACAAAAATACTTTGCGTTGTGCGGAATAATAGACAGAGCTGTCTATTGTTACCTGAGGTGTGGCAAGTGGCACTGATTTCTGCTTGGGACTCGAGCGCTGTTTGCTATGAACGAAAAAACAAACCATTTCCTGCTCAGGGTTGCCCGGATGGTCCGGGCGGCCCTGTTTTTATACCGAGCGTATGCTGGGTGTGTAATAAATAGCACAATAAACTCAGGGTTTCTACCGGGATTTATACCCTAATTTCACATGGGTGTGTTTGGGCGATACTGTTGGCGGTGACTACTCAGCAACACATATCGAGCGAACCGGCCCCTATTCGGGGGATTTTCAACATCAACAAGCCGCTCGGGTTGACCTCGATGATGGTGTGTCGGGTGATCAAAGGGAAACTCAAATCTGGGGGAGCACCCAAAAAAGTGAAGGTTGGGCACGGCGGGACGCTCGATCCGCTTGCCAGCGGGGTGCTGGTGGTGCTGATTGGGAGGGCGACCAAGGAGCAGGACCGGATTATGGGGACGGATAAGGCGTACCGGGCGGTGGTGGATCTGGCCAATACATCCGAGTCGTGTGATATGGAGTTTGATCCGATCCCGGCGGAGATTGAGCGGGAGCCGACGCTGGACGAGGTGCGGGCGGCGTGCGATGTGTTTGTGGGGGATATTGAGCAGACGCCTCCGATGTACTCGGCGATCAAGGTGGACGGGCATCGTGCGTATGCGCTGGCGCGGAAGGGGGTGGATGTTGAGATGAAATCGAGACCTGCGCGGATCGATTCGATTGAGATTGTGGGGTATGAGTGGCCGATGCTTGAGATTGAGATCAAGTGCGGGAAGGGGACTTATATCCGTTCGCTTGCGCGGGATATTGGTGCGGAGCTTGAGGTTGGGGGGATGCTCGCATCGTTGGTGCGGACGGCGGTGGGTGGGTTCTCGCTTGACGATGCGATGACGCTTGAGGAGATCGGTGAGCCGTTGGATCCTTGGGATCTTCCTACGGATGGGCTTGATGATTGAAGGGGTGTCCGGGGCGGGTTTAGTTTGCGGGGTCCCAGATTTCGGTGATGTCTTGTCCGTCGCAGACCCTGCGGATGCAGAGGTAGGCCATGGTTGAGGAGCAGAAGATCAGGCTCATTGCGTAGCCGGCGACGATGAGTTGGAGTGCGGAGCGTGAGAGGGTGATGATGCGGTGTGCGAGTGGTTCGGTGGCGGCCATGTCCGGGTCGCCTGAGAGTACTCTGCGTCCGGCGTCGTTGGTGAGTATGGATGCGAGGGTGTCGGCCATTCCGATGGACCAGTTTGCGATGATGGCGACGATGGTGGTGACCGCTGTGCCGAGGATGATGAGGATGAATGCGTAGAACGCGAGTCGGACGGGGCGTGCGATGAGGTAGGCGTAGGCGCGTTGGAGCGCGTCGAAGCCGTCGGTGCCTTCGATGGCGAGTGCGGAGATGGAGAGTGGGAGTGTGAGGAGGTGCATGGTGAGGATGCAGACGATGAGGACGGAGAGGGCGAGTCCGATGATGTAGAGGATGGAGGCGAGGATGTTGACGACTGGGAGTCCGAGGATGGGTCCCAGGAGCATGACGAGTGCGGCGAGGATTGCGACGGCGAGGAGTGGGCCGAGGGTTGTGAGGATGATCTGGCGGATGGTGCGGAGTGCTGCGGAGAGTGCTGCGCCGGCGTCGGATTGTCGTCCGAATGCGAACTCGATGCTTGCCGAGCGTGTGATTGCGAAGCCGAAGATTCCCATGACGAGGAGGATTGGGATGTAGAGGACGAGGGAGGCCCAGGGGTCTTGTGCGATGTTGTTGATGTGGAACTGTGCGACGGCGGCGAGGGTGAAGAGTATTTGAGTGGGGTTGAGGGTGGTGAGGGCGTAGGGGATGGATTGGATTCCGGGGTAGGCGTCTGGGGAAGCGAGTGGGGATGCAAGTGGGGATGGAGCTGGGGAGAAGAGTGCGGCGTAGATCGCGGTGACGAGGATGATCATGAATGCGGCCATGGTGCCTAGGAACCAGCGTGAGGGGGAGAAGGCCATTGCGGGGGCGCGGAGGAGGGTTGGCCAGAGGAGGTCAACGGTGAGGTCTTCGAGGAGGACTTTGGGCTCTGAGGTGCCTGGATTTGGGGTGTTGGCGTTGTGATTGGTTGGGCTCATGTGTTGATGCTACCCGATCGTGGTTGCTTTGGCGCGTTTGTGAGCCGATGATGGTGGTATGAAGAATGCTGTCTGGATATGGATCGTGCGGGTTGTCTCGCTGTGTGTGCTTGGACCGATTGCTGGGGGGCTGATGGGTTCGCTGCGGGCCGGGGACGGGTCTGGCTATGCGACGGCGTTTGTTTCGGGGTCGATGGTGGGCGGGTTGTTCGCGCTCGTTGGTGTGTTCTTTCTTGCGATGATCGGTGGGATCATCGGAACCAAGGCGGTGTCATTGCGCGAGGGTGTTTTTAATATGGGGCTCGTGGTTGCGTGGGGGGCTTGGGGTTCGGGGCAGGTTGGCGAGGCGCTGCGTGGTGCTCCGGGTTCTGGTTCGCTTGTGAAGCTTGCGGCGGAGGGTGCTGTGGTTTTGGTGCTGTCGTTGGTGGGGCTTGCGATGCTGACCAAGGCGTGCACACGCGGGACAGCGCATGATGAATGCGTGCGGGTTGATGGAGAGATGGTCAAGGGGATCGGTGGGACGCTGGCTTCGAATCTGATGTTGGTGGGGGTTGGGTTTGGAGTGTCGATGCTGTTGGTGTGGCTGCAGGTGCAGAATGATTTGTCGGGACAAGCGGTGTGGGGCGGGTTTATTGGGGCGTGTCTTGCTGGGGTGTTTGGTGGGATGGTGTTGAAGAATCATGCGATGAAGCATGAGCGGAGCGGGGAGGCGGATTTGTCGTTGGTGCCTGTGATGATTGGTGTGATGCTTGGGGCGGTGGTTGGGCCTTTGCTTTCGATGGTGATGCCTGGGAGCGGGAAGCTGCTGCATGCGCTTGCGATGGGGAGTGCGCCGGGGTGGATGATGATGTCGTCGCTCGCGTGGGCGGGCGGGGCGTTGATCGGGACGCCTGTTGGATATTCATGGGTGGAATCGTCGGTGGCTCGTCAGCAGGTGCAGGCGTCGCGGGCGTAAGCTCGATTTCATGGCCCAAACAGGTGGGTCATGGGGATTTGGTGGGAATAGAAACATTCCAAGGACGGTTTTCGGTGGGGTATCTGTCTAGGATTGGGATAGATTTCTACTTTTGAATACTTGAGAAATGGAGTTGCCATTGACTTGCTCAACTGATTGTCAGCACGAGACTTTTGGAAAGAAAACGACCACTGCGAAGGCGGCGGGGATGCCTGATGTGCAGGGGAACTCGGACGATCGGATGGTCGCGATTGATCGCGTCGGGGTGAAGGAAGTCGTGTACCCGATGCGCCTTGCGACGCGGGACGGCGGGGAGCAGACGACGGTGGCGACGATCAACATGTATGTGTCGCTGCCTCAGGAGAAGAAGGGGACGCATATGTCGCGGTTCCTTGAAGTCTTGAACGAGCATCAGTGCTCGCCGTTCAGTCCGAAGGATATTCCGGGGATCACCAAGGCGATCAAGGAACGGCTTAACGCGAGTAATGCGCACTTTGAGGCTTCGTTTACTTACTTCATCGAGAAACCCGCGCCGGTGACCGGTCAGAAGGGGTTGATGAACTACGAGGTCAAGTTTGAGTGCACGGCCAACTCGCACGAGGACTTTGTGATGACGGTCGCGGCTCCGGCGACGAGCTTGTGTCCTTGCTCGAAAGAGATCTCGGAGTATGGGGCGCACAACCAGCGGTGCCGAATTGCGGCGGCGGTGCGGACCGAGGGGTTCATGTGGATCGAGGATCTGGTTGAGCACCTTGAAGGGGCGGCGAGTCATCCGGTGTACGCGGTGCTCAAGCGTCCTGACGAGAAATATGTGACCGAGAAGGCGTTTGAGAATCCGAAGTTTGTCGAGGACATTATTCGGGATCTTGCGCTGGGTCTTAATGAGGATGATCGCGTGGTGCAGTACGCGATTTCGTCTGAGAACTTTGAATCGATCCATTCGCATAATGCGTATGCGGAGATTGAGCGGGACAAGAGGCGGGATTAGGGACTGGCCAATGGCCACTAGCCATTAGGGAAGAAATGTATACGACTTGTCCTTGTGGACGGGTCGTTTTTATTTTTGGGTGATTGTTTGGCGGTCTGCTCTTTTCTTTTGGGGGGTTATGGGCAGCCGGCGGCGAAGATGTTGAGGTACTCTGAGATGTCGAGGAAGTTGTAGTTGCCGTCTTGGTTGAAGTCGGCGGTGGGGTCGGAGGCGGAGAAGGCGCTGAGGAATGCGGAGATGTCGAGGAAGTTGAGGGTGTTGTCGTAGTTGAGGTCTGCGGGGCAGGGGGGGCAGTCGGAGATGTCGATGATGTGGAGGCCGGTATCTCTATCCGCCACATATGCGGTGGTGCACACAACCGTCAAACTGAAGTTGTCTAGTTCTGTTGTGTTGTATGAGTTGAGTAGTGTGGGTGCTGCGGGGTTGGAGACATCGATGAATAGGAGGCCAGCGTGCCTGTCCGCAATATAGGCGGTCGTACCAACAATGGTTACATCAGTAATCGTGCCTGGTGCGATGTATGCGCCGAGGAGTGCGGGTGCTTCGGGGTTGGATACATCGATGATCAGGAGACTATTTGAGCCAGATTTTTCTACGACATAGGCGGTCGTGCCCACCACCGTTACCGAATAAACCCAGTCTGGTGTGTCGTATGAGCCAAGGAGTGCGGGTGCTTGGGGATTGGAGACATCGATAATCTGAAGACCAGAGGTTTGTTCTGCGACATACGCGATCGTACCCGCCACGGTCAAGTCAAGGGCCTGGCGTGGGGTGTTGTATGAGGCGATCAGCGCTGGTGCTGTGTGGTTGGAGACATTGATAATCTGGATTGTAGTTTGATCTGCGACATAGGCGATCGTTCCAACAACCGTTACGCTGAGCGCATGGCCCGGCGTGTTGTATGAGCCAAGGAATGCGGGTACTTCGGGGTTGGATACATCGATGATCAGGAGGCCGGCGGAATAATCCGCAACATAGGCGATTGTTCCAATAACAGTCACGCCTCTAGCCCTGTTTGGTGTGTCGTATGTGCCGAGCAATGTAGGTGCTACCGGGTTGGAGACATCGAAGATATGTAGGCCAGATTCTTCATCCGCGATATAGGCGGTCGAGCCCGTAACCATTATGTCATACGCTTCTCCTGGCGTGTCGTATGTGGCGAGCAATGGGGAGGTTGCGGGATTTGAGACATCGATGATCTGGAGACCAGCGTTATAATCCGCGACATAGGCAATCGTTCCAAAAACGGTTACGCCAACAGCCATATCTGATGTGTCATATGAGGCGAGCAACGCTGGTGCTGCGGGGTCCGAAACATCGATGATTTGAAGGCCAGCTTCTTCATCCGCGATATAGGCGGTCGTGCCCACAACCATTGCGTCATACGCCTCACCCGGTGTGTCGAATGTACCAAGAAGTGTGGGTGATATAGGGTTGGAGACATCGATGATTTGGAGGCCAGCATCTTCATCTGCGATGTAGGCGGTCGTGCCCACAATCGATACGCCCCACGCTTGGCCTGGTGTGTCGTATGAGCCGAGGAGTGCGGGTGCTTCGGGGTTGGAGACATCGATGATCTGCAAACCAGAGAGATCGTCTGCGACATAGGCCGTAGTACCGACAACTGTCACAGCGTAAGCCCTGCTTGGCGTGTCGAATGAGCCGAGGAGTGCGGGTGCATTGGGGTTGGAGACATCGATGATTTGAAGGCCAGAGCTAAAATCCGCCACATAGGCTGTGGTGCCCACAACCATCACATCGCTCGCAACACCCGGCGTGTCAAATGAGCCAACCAAAGCGGGTGCTGTTGGATTGCTGATATCGAGAATCTGGAGACTAAACCAATCTGCAACATAGGCTGTGGTGCCAATGACCGTCACATTGCCAGCAAAGCCCGGTGTGTCATATGAGCCAATCAATGTGGGTGCTGCTGGGTTGGAAACATCAAGGATCTGGAGGCCGGAACTCCAATCTGCCACATAAGCGGTGCTATCCACGATCATTATTTTGCTGGTTTCGCCCGGTGTGTCGTATGCGCCGAAGAGATCGCGGGCGGCGCAGAGTATGCCGTCGGCTTTGGAGTGGGGGGTGAGGAGTGTGAGTGTGGCGAGGAGGAGGGCGACGAGTTTGGGAAGTGGATTGTTGGTATTGGGAAATGGGGGCATGGTTTGGGCTCGGGCATGATGGGGAATGGGGGAATGGGGGGATGGCTTGTAGTTTATTGGGGATCGGTGGTGGGTACAAGGAAGAAAGTGGGGATATGGGGGGATTGGTGGGGAGGGGGGGGATGGGCCGATTGGATATGATGGGTTTGGTGTTATGGTTGGTTTGTCGGTTTGGGTGTCGTGAAGATCACAGGCGGGACGCCTGTGCCACGGGTTTTTATGGGTCTGGTTGGCGGTGTTGATGGTTCGTGTATCGAAGTACATCCCGAGTATGTTTCATCGGCGGCTGATCTTGCTCATGCTTGCGGTGTGCGCCGGGTTTGCGGGGCTGCTGGTGCGGATGTCTTGGATGACGGTTGTGGAGGGGGAGGCGTCGCGGGCGCTTGCTGAGTCGCGGTTGATCCGGAGAACCTGGCTCCCCACGACGCGGGGGCGGGTGCTGGATCGGACGGGGCGGGTTTTGGCGTATGACCAAGCGAGTTACGATGTTGCGATTGAATATTCGGTGCTGAGCGGGGAATGGGCGAGCAAGCGGGCGTGGCGGTATGCACGCATGGCGCACAAGGACCGGTGGGATCTGTATTCGGATACGGAACGCGATGCGATCGCGGAGAACTACCGGCTGATCTACCAGAAGCATGTCGATGCGTCGCTGCGGACGATCGCGGCGTACACCGGGATCGGGCTTGATGAGCTGCTGGTGAAGCGGGACGGGATTGTTGAGAAGATCGAACGGCAGCACCGGTCGATTGTGGAAGCGCGCGTTCGCAATCAGGTTGAAGCACGCGAACGGATGGGGTTTTCGGTGACCGATGAGGACCTTGCGAGGTTTGTGAAGAACTCGTCGTCGAAGATTCGTGAGCAGACGATCCCGCATGCGCTTGTGGAGGGGGTGAGTGATTCGGTGGGGTTTGAGCTGATGCGGATGACGGCGCGGGAGGTGCCTGCGATGAGTTATGTTGCGGGTGGGGATCAGGCGCTCGATGAGATGATCCCGTTGTTTCCGGGGATGACGGTGACGGACAACACTCGGCGGGTGTACCCGTTTGAATCGCAGACGGTGATTCTGGATCGGTCGAGCTTTCCGCTGCCGCTGCGGGATGAATCGACGGTGCGGGTTGCGGTGGATGATCTGGGGTCGCTGGTGCTTGGGAGCGTGCGGGATCGGGTGTTTAAAGAAGATGCGGATCGTCGTGTTGAGGCGCTGGCGGGGGATGAATCGTTGCGGGCTCGCGCGATTATGGATGATGGGGTGGATCGTGGTCGGTACTCGGATGAGGATCGGGTGGGGCATACGGGGATTGAGTTTGCGATGGAGCACGAGCTGCGTGGGCTTCGGGGGGTGCGGACGGAGCAGCTGCAGACGCGGGGGGTGACGGAGGTCTCGCCCAGTCCTGGGAGGGATGTGCGTTTGACGCTTGATATGTCGCTTCAGGCGCGGGTGCGGGCGGTGCTTGATCCTGCGGTGGGGTTGACGAGGGTGCAGCCTTGGCATGACAACGAGTACATGGCGGTGGGGACGGAGCTTGATGCGGCGGCGGTGGTGCTTGAGGTTGCGACGGGGGAGGTGCTTGCGATGGTTTCTACGCCTGTGGCGCCGCGGGATGGGGACTGGGCTCGGTTGGGGCTGAAGAATGAGGCGGATGTGGAGCGGTTCAAGAATGAGCGTTTTCCGTATGTGAATCGTGCGATTGGGAAGCCGTACCAGCCGGGGTCTGTGGCGAAGGCGTTGGTGCTGACTGGGTCGGCGAAGCTTGGGAAGTACAAGGAGGGGGAGCGGATCGAGGCGACGGGGTCGCTGTATCCGGATCGTCCGAACATGTTGCGGTCGTGGTACTTTAAGCGGTATGGTTTGACGCACTTTGATCAGCTGGGTCGGCATCCGGATGGGGCGGATGCGTTGATGGTGTCGTCGAATGTGTTTTTCTTTACGCTTGGTCAGCGGCTTGGTCCTCAGGGGATCAAGGATGTGTATTCGATGTTTGGGATTGGGGTGCCGATTGATCTTCGGATTGGTTCTTCGTGGGCGGGGTCGACGGGGGTGTTTGATGGGGAGGGGGGGACGCTCCCGATTTCTCCTGAGGATGCGATCCAGATGGGGATCGGTCAGGGGCCGATCACTTGGACGCCTTTGCATGCGGCGGATGCGTATGCGACGATTGCACGGGGTGGGTTTGATCTTGCGCCGAGTTTGATCCGGACGGGGGAGATGCCTGTGGTTCGGAATCTTGGGTTGCCGGCGTGGTCGGTGCGGGCGGCGCTTGATGGGTTGTATGAGGTGGTGAACAACACGAGGGACGGGACGGGGCAGCATGTGACTTATGGAACGATCCGCGATCCGGTGTTTAATGCGGAGGGGATTGATGTGTGGGGGAAGACGGGGACGGCGACTTCTTCGCCTTTGGTGATTGATCCGGATGGGGATGGGCCGATGGACAAGGTGGTGGTTCGGCAGGGGGATCACAGCTGGTATGTGACGCTTGTGGGGGCTGGTGGGACTCCGCAGTATGCGATCGCGGTGGTGGTGGATTATGGTGGATCGGGGTCGCGGGTGTCGGGGGCGATTAACAATCAGATTGTGCATGCGCTGGTGCGCGAGGGGTATCTGCCTGGGGCGGATGTGGCTGCTGCTGGTGAGTCCCCATGAGTGTGTATGGGCGTGATCCGATCTGGGTGCGGGCGATCCGTGGCGGGGGCTGGGGGGATCATTCGATCTTTGATGCCGTGAAGGTGATGAACGCGGCGTGGTTGACACTGATTGCTTCGCTTGCGCTGACCTTGATTGGGATTTACTCGATTGACATCGCGGAGGGGAGCGTTCGGGAGGCGGGCTCGAATCCGATGGCGGCCGAGGCGCTCAAACAGATGGTGTTTTTGATTGTGGGGTTGATGGCGTGCGTGGTGATTGCGCTGCCTCATTACAAGATCATCGGGATGTTCTCGGTGCTGATGTATGTGGTGGGGTTGGGGCTGTTGGTGTTCTTGATGCTGCCCGGGGTTCCGAGTTGGTTGGTGACGCCGCGGAATGGGGCGAAGGCGTGGATCAATCTTGGGGTTGCGGACTTTCAGCCATCGGAAGTGATGAAGATTGCCTTTGTGCTTTTGGTGGCGCGGTACATGCGGTTCCGGTCTGGGCATCGGAAGATCCGGGGGTTGGTTGTGCCTGGGATCATCGCGGCGGTCCCGGTGGCGTTGATCACGCTCCAGCCCGATCTGGGGACGGCGAGTTTGTTTGTGCCTGCGTTGTTTGCGATGCTGATCGCGGCGGGGGCGCGGCTGCGGCATCTGACTTTGATTGTGCTGTGCGCCGCGATGGCGGCTCCGGCGGCGTATCCGTTGCTGAGGCCTCACCAGAAGTCGCGGATTGTGGGGATCGTGAAGCAGTTCCGGGGGGATGATTCGGACTCGCATGGGATTAACTACCAGAGCACTCGGGCGCAGACTTTGATCGGTGCGGGTCGGGTGACAGGGATCAGCGATCCGCAGGCGCGGGCGTTGGTGCGGTACAACTCGCTGCCTGAGGATCACAATGACATGGTGTTTGCGGTGGTGGTGGACCGGTTTGGGTTGATTGGGGGGATCTTTGTGCTGGGGTTGTATGTGATGTGGATCGGGGGGGCTCTGCTGGTGGCGGGGAGTTGCCGGGACCCGCTTGGTCGGATGATCGCGGTGGGGATTCCGGCTTTTATCGCGGCTCAGGTGATTATTAATGTGGGGATGAATCTTGGGATGCTCCCGATCATCGGGATCACCCTACCCTTTGTGAGTTATGGCGGATCGAGTCTTCTGACTTGTTGGGTGATGACGGGATTGATTGTCAATGTCGCGATCCACCGCCCCAGACCGCCCTACCGGGCTTCTTTTGAGTACGCTGATGATGATGGACCGCCGGACAACTACCAACAACCAACACGGCCGTACGGGCGATCCGCGGGATTCTCGGGGAGGGCGGTCACGCGCTGATGGGGCGAGTCAGCCGCACAAGGATGTGGTGGTGTCGCTGAGTGATGGGCTGGAACCGATCGCGTGTCCTGAGAAGGTGATGGGGATGTTCGGGGAGTACGGCATCAGCTTTGAACCCGGCGAGCTTGAGGCGCTGGGGTTGTACCTTGCTCACTTGATGGACATGAACACGAAGATGAATCTGACGGCGATCCGCGATGTGGAGAGCGCGTGGGAGCGGCATTTGTTTGATGCGCTGACGCTTGTGCCTGTGCTTCGGGAAATGGGGGAGAGCGGGAAGATTGTGGATATTGGATCGGGTGGCGGGCTTCCCGGGATTCCGCTTGCGATTGTGATGCCGAGCTTTGAGTTCACGCTTGTGGATGCGACGAAGAAGAAGACGGCGTTCCTTTCGTTGGTTGTTGAGAAGTTGGGACTGAAGAATGTCACGGTGATCAACAGCCGAGCGGAGGGGCTTGGGCAGGACAAGGGGACGAAAGTGTTGCAGGGGTACACGGGGGGGCACCGCGAGAAATACGATGCGGCGATGGCGCGGGCGGTGGGGAAGGTCGCGATGATCGCGGAGTTGACGGTGCCATTGGTGAAGGTTGGTGGGCTTGTGGTGCTGACCAAGGGCGAGAAGGCGGACGAGGAAGTCGCGGAAGCGAAGAAGGCGCTGCATATGTTGCACACGCATCATATCGGGACGGTGGAGACGCCTACGGGCCGGGTGGTGGTGCTTGAGAAGCAGCGGGCGACTCCCAAGATGTATCCTCGGAAGGATGGGGAACCCAAGCGGATGCCTTTGGGGATTACCAACTCGTGAGTCATGATGTTGAGATGTTGCTTGGGGCGGGTGGTCCGATCGCGGCGCGGTTGGGCGAGGGGTATGAGCCGCGCGATGAGCAGTTGAGGATGGCGGCTGCGGTGGATCGGGCGATGGAGTCGCGTGGGCATCTGTTTGTGGAGGCGGGGACGGGGGTTGGGAAGAGCTTTGCGTATTTGGTGCCTGCGATTGTGCGGGCGATGCGGAGCGGGGAAAAGGTGGTGATCGCGACCAACACGATCGCGCTGCAGGAACAGCTTGTGAAGAAGGATATTCCGGTGCTGCTTGATGCGCTGGCGGGGCTGGATCTGGAGCGGGGGGTGGAAGAGGGTGAAGAACACAGGCGGGACGCCTGTGCCACGCAAGAAGAGATTACTGGGGAGAAGCGCGAGTGCAAAGCGGTGCTGGTCAAGGGGCGGGGGAACTACATGTCTATTCGTCGGCTCCGCTTGGCGAGCGAGCGGCGGAACAAGCTGTTTCCGGATGAAGCATCGCGGCGGTCGTTGGATGTGATTGAAGAGTGGGCGTACGACACGGAGGATGGGTCGCTGAGCACGCTTCCTGCGGTGGAGCGGATGGGGGTGTGGAGCAGCGTCCAGTCGGACTCGACGAACTGCATGGGGCGGAAGTGCCCGCATCATGCGGAGTGTTTTTATCAGGATGCGCGGAGGGACATGGAGGATGCGGATTTGCTAATCTGCAACCATGCGTTGTTCTTTTCGGATCTGGCGCTCCGCATGCAGGGGACGGGGTTCCTTCCTGAGTATGACCATGTGGTGCTTGATGAGGCGCACGGGGTTGAAGATGCGGCGGCGGATCACTTCGGGGTTTCGCTGAGCGAGGGGCGGGTTGGGTTCTTGCTTCGGCAGTTGTATCAGGAGCAGACGCAGCGGGGGTATCTGGCGCAGCTGGCGTTGGTGACGGGGGATATTGAGCCGGTGGATCGGGCGATTCAGTTGGTGCGGGAGGCGCAGCGGGCGAGCGATGCGTTCTTTGATTCGCTCAACCGGAAGATGATCAGCGGGGGATTGGTCAATGGGCGCGTGCGGACTCCTGGGATTGTGGTGAATGTGCTTTCGCCTGCGATGAATGATTTGTGTCTGCGGCTCAAGAAACTTCGTGACGATGTGACGAGCGAAGCGGATCGGTTTGAGTTGAACGCTTTTTCAACTCGCGCGAAAGAGATTTCGGATCAAGCGGAGACGCTGATCGAGCAGACGGCTGAGAAATGTGTGTACTGGATCGAGACTTCTGGGCAGCCCGGTCGGGGCGGGGTACGGGTGACGATTGCGTGCAGTCCTACGGAGGTAGCGCCGCTGCTCAAGGATCATTTGTTTGGGGGGACGGCGTCGGTGGTGCTGACCTCGGCGACGCTGACGACGCGGGATGTTGAGCCTGATGAAACGGCGGAGCATGCGGAGACGGCGTTCATGCATGCGCTGACTCGGCTTGGTGGGGAGGGGGCGAGCACGCTGCAGCTTGGGAGTCCGTTTGAATACACCTCGCAGGTGGAGGTGTTTGTGGATGCGTCGGTGCCTACTCCTCGGCGTGGGGCTGTGAGTCCGACTGGGGAATCGTTTGAGCAAGCGATTGCTTCGCGCGTGAAAGATCATGTGTTGGCGACGGACGGCGGGGCGTTTGTGCTGTTTACGAGTTTCAAGCTGTTGTATCAGACGGCGGATGTATTGCGGCGGCCTCTAGAAGCGATGGGGTACCGGGTGTGGGTGCAGGGGAAGGATGGGTCGCGGACGCAGATTCTCGATGAGTTCCGCGAGCATGATCGGGGGGTGTTGTTTGGGGCGTCGAGTTTTTGGCAGGGGGTTGATGTGCGCGGGGATCGTTTGCGAAATGTGATTATTACGAGGCTGCCGTTTGAGCCGCCTGATCGTCCGATTGTTGAGGCGCGGAATGAGTTGATCCGTGAGCGGGGGGGCGATCCGTTCCGGGATGATTCGCTGCCGAGGGCGGTGATTCGGTTTAAGCAGGGGTTCGGGCGGCTGATTCGGTCGAGCACGGATCGGGGTCGAGTGGTGGTGCTTGATCCGCGGATTGTGACGACGGGGTACGGGAAGGCGTTCCAGAAAGCGATCCCGGGGGGTGTGGAGTTGATCCGGGTGGGGAGCGCGATCCGCTAGTGGATCGGCTGGTGGGGTGTTGGAAGCGGGTTGGAAAGAGGCCGATGCTGTCCTATCGTCTTGGTTCACGCGATGGGGCGTGCTTTCGGAGATTGCCGATGCTTGGACGAGTCTTTAAGGCGTATGACATCCGTGGGATTTACCCGGATTTGTTGACCGATCGGATGGGGTGGCAGATCGGGTGTGGGTCGGCGAGGTTCTTGCTCGAAGAAGCGGCGAATGATGGCGAGTCCACGCCGATGATGCGGAATGTGATCATCGGGCGGGATATGCGGAAGTCGTCTCCGACACTCCGCGATGAGCTTGTTCGGGGTTTGACGAGCTATCACGCGAGTGTGATTGATTTGGGGTTGATTGATACCCCGATGATGTACTTTGCGATTAACTATTTGGATGCTTCGGGGGGCGTGGTGATTACGGCTTCGCACAACCCGCCGCAGTACAACGGGTTCAAGATTTCCAAACGGAAGGCGAAGCCTGTGGGTGAGTCGACCGGGCTTGAGCTGGTCCGCAAGTACGCGGCGATGGTGGACAAGAACGCGGTACCCGATCCGGCGGCGATTGTTGAGGAGCGGGACCTTTGGAAGCCATACGCGAAGCATGTGCTCAAGTTCTTGGATTTGGGCGAGCGTGATGCTTCGAAGCCATTGAAGATTGTGGTCGATGCGTCCAACGGGATGGCGGGGATGATGTGTCCGAAGGTGTTCGGGAAGAACGGGGAGCATGTTGATGGTCTTGAGATCATCGAGATGAACTTTGATATTGAGTCCGGCGAGATGGCGCATGAGCCGAACCCGCTGGTTGCGTCGAACCTGGATCAGTTGTGTGCTGCGGTGATCGAGCAGGGGGCTGATTTGGGCTTGTGCTTTGATGGGGATGCGGACCGGTGTGTCGCGGTTGATGAGAAGGGGCGGATTGTTCCATGTGATCAGATGACGGCGTTGCTTGCGTCGTACTTCCTTGAGATGGAGCCGGGCGCTTCGATCGTGTATGACTTGCGTTCGACGAAGGCGGTGGAAGAAGAAATCTTGAAGCATGGCGGGAAGCCTTTGCGTGGTCGGGTGGGGCATGTGTTTATGAAGCAGCTGCTCGCGGAGAACAAGGCGATCTTCGGTGGTGAGCTTTCGGGTCACTTCTACTTCCGGAAGAACTTCAATGCTGATTCTGGCGCGATCGCGATGTGTACTTTCTTGTCGGTGCTTGCCAACTCCGGGAAGGCGATGAGCGAGCTGATCAAGCCGATGGCGCGGTACAAGCAATCGGGCGAGATTAACTTTGAGAACGAAGAGGCGCAGGAAGCGATCGAGTCGGTGATGGAGTACTACGCGGAGAAGTGCGAGATCGACGAGCTCGACGGGATTACTGTTGATTGCTTCGAGGATGAGGGCTGGTGGGTGAATATCCGCATGTCCAACACGGAGCCACTGCTGCGGTTGAATGCTGAGGCGAAGGATCAGGAGACGCTTGAGCGGATTGTTGCTGAGGTGGCGCCGATGCTTGGGCATCGGGTGGCTCACTGAATCGGTTGGATCGGGCTGTATTGACCCTTGGCGTGCGAATCGCCGATATACTCTTGTATGAATCTTTCCCAGTTCTTTGAGCATTGGTCGATTGTTGAGAATCCTTTCCGTGGGGAGGAAGCTCGGCATGATTCGATCTTTGCGCGGATGGGGCCTCCGACTTTGTTGACGGGTCAGAGCGAGGTGCCTGCGCCGGGGGAGGTGCAGCTGGCGCGGCCGGTGGTTTCGAGTGCGCATTCGGACTTTGAGAAGATTCTTGGGGAGTTGCATCGGCCTTCGACTTCGATCGTGTTCGGGGAGAAGGGGGCGGGCAAGACGGCGATCCGGTTGCAGATCGCGTCGCGGATCGGTCGGCATAACGATGAGTTCCCCAACAGCAAGGTGTTCATGATCCCTTATGACAACCTGAACTCCATGCTGGATCACTATGTTGATCGCGCGGGGGCGAAGAAGGACAACCCGTTTTCGGATGTTCGGCTTGTGGATCACATGGACGCGATGGTGTCGATCGGGACGGGGCGGATCATGAATGCGATCCTGCCCGGTCCGACTGAACCACCGGAAGCAAACCTTGGAGAGAACGCGGCCAAGCGGGCGCGGAAGATGCCGGCGTTGATCCGTCGGGACTTGTTGATTTTGCAGTCGGTGTACGATGTCAATGATCCGAGCGGGGCGCGGACGGCGCGGCTGCGTCAGTTGTTGCGGCTTCCAGGCGGTGGACACTCGGCGCTGATGATCATCGGGATGTGGCTGGGGTGGATCCCTGCGGTCGCGTTGTTTGGGTGGTTGCAGATTTATTCATCGTTCGAGGGGTTCTTCTTTGATGCGGTGCAGATCGGGTCGGGGATTCTGCTGGTGATGTGGATGCTGCTGATGGTCAAGGCGCTGGTGCTTGATCGGTTGGTGATCAACCGGATCGCGTCGAAGGTGCATAAGCAGTGCCGAATGGTGCCTCGGGTTGGGCAGGGGTTCTTGGGATCGCTTCGGCGGATGCCTCGGAGTGTGCTTGGGTCGGGTGAACTGCCGACGACGGACAGCGATGAGCAGCGGTACGCGATGTTTGCACGCTTGCGTCGGGTGATCGGGGAGTTCGGGTTTACGGGGGTGATGGTGGTGATTGATCGGGTGGATGAACCGACGCTGATCAATGGGGATACGGACCGGATGCGTGGGTTGATTTGGCCGATGTTTAATAATAAGTTTTTGCAGCTTGATGGGGTGGGGATCAAGATGCTGCTGCCGATCGAGCTGCGACATGCGTTGTTCAAAGAGTCGAGCGCGTTCTTTCAGGAAGCGCGGATGGACAAGCAGAACATGGTGGAGCGTTTGTCGTGGACGGGTGCGATGCTGTATGACCTGTGCAACGCTCGGCTGACGGTGTGCCGACCTGCGGGGGTTCCGGCGCTGGCGCTGATTGACTTGTTTAGCGAGGATGTGGTGCGGCAGGATCTGATCGAGGCGCTGGGGGCGATGCAGCAGCCACGCGATGCGTTCAAGTTTATGTACCGTTGTTTGAACGAGCACTGCGCGAGCGTGACGGCGGACGATGGGTCGTGGCGGATCCCCAAGCATGTGCTGGATCAGGTGCGTCGGGATGAATCCGAGCGGGTGATGCAGCTGCAGCGCGGGATTCGGCCTGCTTGATTGGTGAAGAGATCGTTGTCCACAATTTATGTGCGCAAGTATGTGCAGTTTCTACAATTCTGCATGGTGAAAAATACCAGTTTTTCTTAAATTGGTTTATACACAGGCTCATAAAGTTGTTTGTGCGCTGTAGTTTCTATGGGCGTAGGCGATGTGTCTATGTATTCATCATGCTGCTCTGGCATTTTATAACAGTGTAGAGCTTATTTTTTATGGAGATTGTATATGAGTATTCAAAGAGCATTTCGGGTGACACCTTTGTCGATTTGTATATCAGCTGGACTGGGACTGCTAGTCACACCTGCCATTGGGCAGTCGTGGAGTTATTCAAAGAACTATGTATCTGGGCAGATTGAAATTGATACATATTATTTATCGACGGTGAAGGTTGCTGATTCGGTAACTGCTGCGTCAGGGTCTGGGTGCGCCTATGGTTCGTGTGTGTCTGATCCTGGGTGTGAAAATGAATCAGATACTGACACAACAATTACCCCTGAGTCGGCGGCGGTGAATGCGTCAAAGACGCTCTACCGCTGTCCTGGAGGGGGGACTTGCTTTGTTGCTCATGGGAAGTTTGCTGCATCGTTGGGGTTGGAGAGTTCCACACATAGCCGGATCAATATCAATTATTCGCGGGGTGATTCGAGTTGGAAGAGTGACTGTGATTCCAGTTGTTCCTCGTCAACTGGTACGGGGGTTATGAACGGGTCATGGGCTGCAGCGTGGCCACTCAATGCACCGGGTGGGATTGACAGTATCGATGTGGTTCTCAAGAACCATTCGAGTAACTGGTCTTCATCCGATGATTGCACACCAAGATCTGGTGGTGTGGATGTTGATGCCGATCCGGTTCATACAAGTTCATTTAATAGGATTACCGCTACTTACTATGATGAGTATGATCAAGTGGTCGGAACGGAATCTTATCAAGGAGTCGTTTTTGTAGATCACTATCCAGATGGTTCAGGCACCAACAGTCAATCGTATTTCGGTGATCTGTATGACGATGCCAATGAGATTGGAGGGACTCCGTCAGGTGAGATATTCTATCCGGCGCCTGCCTGCGCGTATCCAAATAGTTGCTCTTGGAGTTCAAGCAACAAAGACTTTGAGTTCTCATTCACGCCGTCAGTCGGCACCGTCTATGTCGGGTATGACGGTGAAACCACTACCTTGGTTGGCGATGCTCTGGATGTGAATGAAGATGGAGATGTAGATTACTTTGATCGAGTTGATATCGCTCTTTCTGTTGGCTCGACTGTGAATGATGCGGAGTACCAACCTCATGCTGATCTTGATAGGGATGGTGATGTGGATCAAGACGATATTGATATTCTTGATACCCATCCTTGTTTAGCGGATATTGATGGGGATGGAGTTGTAGACACTGATGATTCGGATCAGTTTGTAGACTGGCATAATGCCTCAAATCCGAATGCGGATTTGACAGGCGACGGTGTATTTAACTTTTTTGATGTCGCTGATTTCTTGACGATTTACGGGTCTGGTTGTTGAGTCCAAATTAGAGTTCATCCAATGGGTTCTCGTGGGTTTCTCGCGAGAACCTTTTTTTTGTATGGACTTGGCGTTTCATCGGATGCGTTTGAGGCGGGCGTATTCGAGGACGAGGGTCTTTCGGCCGACGGCTTTGAACTCGATGATGACTCGTGCGTTTTGGCCTGGGGTGGTTTTCATGACGACGCCTTCTCCGAACTGGGGGTGTGAGACGGTGCAGCCGATGGGGTATTGGTTGGTGTCGGAAGACACAGGCGGGACGCCTGTGTCACGGGTTGCTGTGGGATTGATGGATTGCCTTGTGGGGATGGTCTTGCGGGGTTCGATGCTGGCGAGGCGTTGCTCTCGCGCGTCGTTGATGGATTTGTGGTCGGGCTTGAAGCTTGCGAAGGAACCGGCGCGGAAGCGGTTTGGGCTGGACTTGTTGCTAAACGCGTCGTCGTATTCGCCCATGTCGCCGCCGTAGCTTGCATCGGCTTGGTCGGAGAAGATGATGTTTTCGGATCCGATTTCTTCGAGGAAGCGTGACTTGATGGTGCGTTCGGTGATGCCTCGGACGGTGCGGCGGGTGGCGTTGGAGATCTGGAGGTGCTTCATGGAGCGGGTGATCCCGACGAAGGCGAGTCGGCGTTCTTCTTCGAGTTCGGCGATGGATTCGGCGGCGCGGGAGTGGGGGAGGGTGCCTTCTTCAAGAGCGATCATCGCGACGGCGGGGAACTCGAGGCCTTTGGATGCGTGGAGGGTCATGAGGGTGACGGCTCCGGATTCGGAGTCCACCGCGTCGGCGTCGGCGATGAGGGCGATGGATTCGAGGTAGGCGCGGACGAGGGCGAGGAGTGGGGGAGTGGTCGTGGAAACCACCAGTTGCGGTGGCACGGGCGTCCCGCCTGTGTCTTCTGCGGTCGATGATTCTGGGGGGTTTGAAGTCATCACAGGCGGGACGCCTGTGCCACGGGTTTCTGGGGGGTCGGAGAAGGCGGGGTCGTCTGCGGGATCGAACTCACGCTCGAACTCGCGCGCGGAGGTGATGAGTTCGTTGAGGTTGTCGAGGCGTTCTTCGTCGGACTCGGCGCCGGAGGCTTTGGCTTGTTTCGTGTAGTGCGCTTCGAGGGTGGATTCGGAGATGACGCGTTCGACGAGTTCGTGGAGGTTGCTGGAGAGGGTTGATCCCATGAAGGACCCGCCTCCGGTCCAGTCGTTGATCATGGCGGTGAATTTTTGGATTGATTTGGTGGCGCGGTCGCTGAGTCCGAGTTCTCCGGCGCGGTTGAGTCCTTCCCAGAGGGTGATTCCGGCGCGGGCGCACGCGCCTTGGATGGTGTCGAGTGTTGTTTTGCCGATGCCTCGGGTCGGGGTGTTGATGACGCGGAGGAGGGAGACGGGGTCGGAGGGGTTGGCGATGACGCGGAGGTAGGCGATTGCGTTTTTGATTTCTTCGCGATCGAAGAATGCGGTGCCTCGCGCGATTCGATAGGGGATGGAGGATTGGCGCATTGCGTCTTCGAGTACGCGGGAGAGTGCGTTGGTGCGGTAGAAGACGGCCATGTCTTTCCAGGCGATGTTGTGGTCTTCGTTGAGGGCGCGGAACCAGTCGGCGACGAGCTCGGCTTCGTGGCGTTCGTCGTTGGTGGTGACGACGGTGATGGGTTCGCCGCCGGGTTTGGAGGTGAAGAGGGGTTTGTCTTTGCGTTTGGTGTTGTGCTTGATGAGGGTGTCGGCGGCTTGGAGGATGGGCTCGGTGGAGCGGAAGTTTTCTCCGAGCATGATGACGCGTGCGCCGGGGTAGTGTTCTTCGAAGTCGAGGATGTTGGAGATGTCGGCGCCGCGCCAGCCGTAGATTGCTTGGTCGGGGTCTCCGACGACGCAGATGTTTGGCGCGGAAGGTTCGTCTTCCATTCCGGGGAGTGGTGGGGGAGAGGCGGCGAGCTGGGAGGCGATCTTGAACTGGACGGAGTTGGTGTCTTGGTATTCGTCGATGAGCAGGTAGCGCCAGCGGGCGTTGAGCTCGTCTTTGATGTCGGGATGGGTGTCGAGGATTTTGGCGGTGTAGAGAAGGAGGTCGTCGAAGTCGATCGCGCCGGCTTTGCGGAGGGCTTCTTCGTACGCGATGTAGATCTTGGCGACTTGTTTGGAGTAGTAATCGAACGCGTTGGCTTCGTATTTTTTCGCGTCCATCATGTCGTTCTTTGCGGATGAGATGGTGGAGAGCACGGAGCGCGGGGGCCAGTTGCTTGCTTGCAGGTTCATCGCTTTGAGGACGCGTTTCATCGAGGCCATCTGGTCGGAGCTGTCGTAGATGGTGTAGTCGGGTTTGAGTCCGGGGAGATTGGCACGCTCTGCGTAGCGGCGGAGGAGGCGGGCGCACAGGGAGTGGAAGGTGGTGATGGTGAGGCCGCGGAGTCTTGGGTCGCGCGGGGCGTCGGGGTCGAGGGCGTTTGGTCCGGCGATTTGGAGCGCGACGCGTTCTCGCATTTCCCCGGCGGCTTTGTTGGTGAAGGTGAGCGCGAGGATGGACCACGGCGGGGTGTTCTCGGCGACGAGGTGGGCGATGCGTCGGGTGATGACGCGGGTCTTGCCTGATCCGGCGGCGGCGAGGATGAGGAGCGGGCCTTGGGTGCAGAGGACGGCGTTGCGTTGGGGTTCGGTGAGGCCGTCGAGGACCCCTCCGAGTTGCTGGTCGGCGTGGTCGTCTGCGCTGTTGTTTGCGTCAGGCATGAAGTCTGGGATGTCGTCTATAGGTATTTCTGGAAGCATCGGTGAAGGGTAGGTTCGGGAGCGAATCGTGTGGCTTGTGGAGCGGTGGAATCTGTGCAGCAAGGTCGGCGTAGAGGCGTGGTTATTCGGATGGAGCTTTATAGGAACTGCTGCGTGCGATGGGGTAGGGGTGTTATTGGTACACACTTTCCGTAGGTAGCGGACAATTGGTGTAAACGCTTGACTTATCTGTGGATGTGTGTTGAAAGAAGCGGGGGTTGGAGTATGTTTCATCCACGCCGTGTGATGTTTCGCGGCGATCGACACGAAATACGCGGTCCAATATCGAGTTCATTTGGTTTGAGAGACTGATGGGCTTTGGTTGCCGCAAAGAGAGAGGTTGAGTTATGAAAATTTCAAAGATGGCAATGATCGGTATCGCTGTATTTGCAGGATCGGCACAGGCGGATGTCTATAACTGGAACTGGTCGGCGGATATTGATGGTGTTGAAGGACTCAGCATGACGGGTGGCGAGTTCCAGTCGATCAACGCAGAGTTCAATACGGTTACGGATCGCTTTATATGGTCGGTGACATTCGCAAACCAGATCACCGATGGCTACACGCTTGCTGTGAATAACGGGCCAAACCCGAAGGGGCACGCGGGTGAACTCGCGTTGATCTACTTTGACGCATCGCAGTCGGATGTTCGTGTCACCGGGTACGCCTACAACGGGTTCAACACCGCGACCAGCTATCAGGACGGCTCGCAGCAGAGCGGTCAACAAGCGGCTGATATGATCTTCGCATCGAGCAGCACCGAGAACGCTTCATTGGTGACCGCGGCTTCGGTGATTGACAACATGGACGGCACACGCGTGATGACCCTTGAGATGGACGCATCGCTCATCAACGGTCACAATCCCGCGTACCCCGGTCCTGAAGGTCCGAGTGAATGGACGGGGATCGGATTCGAAGATCTGCTTGGTCTTTGGATGCACCCATTCAAAAACCTGAACACCTCGTACGACTCGAATGGTCAGTTGACCGGATGGTCGGGGCAGCAGGGCTGGTTTGACGGCAAGGACTTCCCAACGGTTCCAACGCCTGGTGCATTGGCGCTGATGGGTCTTGGCGGGATGGTCGCTGGGCGTCGTCGCCGGGCTTAATCTTTCAAGGTAATCCGATTTCAACACCCCCTGTTCTGCAGGGGTTTTTTCATGGCTAGGAGTCGCAGTGGTCCGGATAATTGGATGAGTTTCCTCGTCGGCATCCAGAATTCTGTTTCAACACCATGCTTCTTCTTCTCTGGATAGGTTTTTTCGCCGATGTACTTTCTGTATGTTTTCCAAGAAACAGAATAAATCGGTGGAGTCTGGAGCGGATCTGGAGAGTCTCTTTGTAGAGGCCGTGGATCGCAATACTGCTGTGGGCATTGTTCGGCTGGGTCGTTCTGGTGAGGATCCGCTTGCGCAGGGGCGGCTGCTTGAATGGAAAGACGATGTGCTGGTGATCGAGGAGTTGCAGGTCATTGGTCGCGATATTGTGTACAAAGAAGGGGATCGGATCGAGGCGTTCTTTAAGATCAATGGGAGGATGCTGACCTTTGAATCCAAGGTGTTGAGTCTTGAGGTGCCGGCTCATCTCAATAAGGTTCGGGTGGTCAAGTCGATGCACCTGAGCAAGCCGGCGCAGCTTCGGATGGGGGATCGTCGTTCGGCGTATCGCGCCTCGGTGTCGATCTCGAAAGAAGAGATTCCTGTTCAGATGTGGTTCTTGGATCGCTACAAAACGACGGATAAGTCTGCGGGCGCGATGTTCGATGAGCACAAGAGGTACTACACGGATCTCATGGCCGCGAAGCGATTTAATGCGGAGATCCCGGTCAACGAAGAGGGTGTCGAGCTTGCGGAGTTTGATTGGCAACCGATTCTTGAGTGTGCGTTTCTGGAAAGCCCGCACGCGCTGGGTCGTATTGTTGACCTGACGGCAAACGGGCTCGGCATCTTGATGTACGGGGTTTCGAATATGCAGCTCAACCGGTTTGAACGGATCGGGGTTTCGTTTGAGATCGAGGGTGAGAAGATCCAACTTGTGGTTGAGGTTCGGCAGGGGAACGATCTTCGTGGCTCTACATGCCGAGTGGGGACGCTCTTGGTCTATCCCGAGCGGCGGAATGGGTCGAGCATCGCTCGGCGAACTTTGGAACGCTATGCGATGCTGCTGCAGCGCGAGCAGCTCAAGGGACGGATTGCATCCTGAGCAGATGTTGACATGAGATTGAGTTACTTGGAGGCGTCTATGTCCGTGCCGGGGGGCATCATCGCGTGGGGGACATCGGCGGCTCTGGTCATCAGGACGATGCCTTCTGGGAGGTCCTTGGCGACTTGTGAGATGACATCGCCTTCGAGTCGGCGAGCGACATTGGAACGGCGTGATTTCCCCATGATGAGCGTGTCGCAGCCGTAGGTGACGGTGTAGTCGAGGATCTCTTCGGGGATGGTTGGGGAGGTGACATAGATTGGGATGAAGGGGACGCCGGCTTCTTTGGCGAGCATCGCGGTGGTGCCGAGTGTTTCTTGTGCGGCGGTGTCGGTCTCGATGCGCGGGGCGCGGTCGGGTGACATGTCCATGAGGCGTACCTGACGGACGAAGATGGCCATGAGTGTGGCGCCGCGTCGTTTGGCGAGGTCGATCGCGTATTCGGATTGGTAGCGACCGCGAGCGGCGAGCATGATCTTGGGTTTGTCGGTGTCGTATTCTGGTTTTTCGGAGAGGATTTGCATCCAGCCGCCGCCTGGTGCTTCGATGGCTTTGCCTGTTGAAGCGGGCTTGAGTGTGCGGATGGTTCTGATGCCGAGCGCGAGTGCGACGAGGGTTCCTGAGAATGCGGTGGACACAGGCTGCGTGATCCCGATGGTGACGGTGATGGAGAGGAGGAAGAGCCCCAGCGCCCAGAAGAAGACACGGGTGAGCGGGGTGAGTTCGAGCTTGAGGTTGATGGCGCTGGAGAGGACGGTGACGGTGATGGCGCCGGTGACACCGAGCACATAGAGGGATGCGAGGACGGTGACATCTTGCTCGACGAGGATGACGATGACGGGGATGATGATGGAGATGATGAGACCGATGTAGGGGACGCCGGAGTAGTTGAGTTTGCTCAGAGATCGTGGGAGTTCGTTGTCTTGGGCCATCGCGTAGAAGACGGAGACCATTGCCATGATTGCGGTATTTGTGGCGCTGAGGAGGAGGAGTCCGAAGGTGATCCCCGCGATGTTGGCGAAGATGTTTCCGATGTTGTCGCCGAAGAGCTCGGACGCGGTGTTGCGTGCGATGACACGCATCGCGGCGTTGGTGTACTTGTTGACCTGCCCTCTGTGGACCGCGAGGTCTGTGTATGCGGACTGTGCTTGGGGGGAGAGCGAGGCGAGTTCTTCATCGGAGATGATGATGGGGCGGGAGGTGTCGTATCGCTCGTGGATATCGGGGGCGAGGGTGTCGACAAACACTTGGCGGGACTCGACGAGTCGTTGGTCGTCGGGGGTGTGGAGGTTTTGGAGTTGGGTTCCAGCGACGGCGAAGGTGAGTCCTGCGAGCGCGAGACCGAAGACGAGGTTGAGTCCTACGACTTCGATGGAGACGGGCCAGATGGTTTTTTTAGCTTCCTTCTCGACCGGTTTTTTCATCATCCCGGTCATGTTGGCGACGGCTTCGACCCCTGCGAGGGCGAGACAGATTTTGGTGAAGTTGACCCACGCGTCTTGGGGTGGGTTCTGGCGGAAGTAGTCGAAGGAGATGGTCTCGATGCCTCGGGCGAATGCGGGGATCGCGATGATTGCCATGACTGCGGAGACGACGAGGGCGACGAGTGCGATGATGAGGGCGAACTTGCCTGCGGACTTTGCGCCCAGCCAGTTCACGCCGCCAACGAGGATGATCGCGACCACTGCGAGGGGTAAGACGAGGTGGTGGGGGACATGGAAGTAGTGGAACGCTTCGATCGCGGAGATCGCGGCGGTCATGATGTACCCGGATAACAGGAGGGTTGATCCGATGACCGAGAGGGTCGGGGAGAGCTGGCGTGCGGCGGTGTAGACGCCTCCGCCATCGGGGAAGCATCGGCAGATGTGGGTGTATGCCCAGGAAACCGCGAGCATGAGGAGCCCGATGGCGGCGAGGTAGATGATGGAGGCGTGGGCGGTGTAGAGGAAGGCAAGTCCGAGGACATAGAGGCGTGAGGTTCCCCAGTCGCCGTAGAGGAGGGGGCCGGCGTGGATCCAGCGGAGGTCTCTTGGTCTGGAGTCTGTGGTGAGCATTGAGGTGGTGAGTATACACACGGAATGCGGATGATTGTGTGTGGTTGCTTGGTTGGTGGATTCTGAAAGGGTGCGTGCGAATGGGAGGAGATCGGGGGTGTTGGATAGATATCGGGCGAAGAGTGGTCCGAGGGGATTGTGGAATGTTTGGATTTGTTGGGATCTGGTTGATCCGATCCCAAAATTGGGCCGTATCTTGGTACAGTTGATGTCCCGATCGCTCTGGTCGGGGCTGTTGTGTTGAGGGTGACTCTCGGCGGGGTGCTGGCTGGTGGCGCTTTCCGAATCCCATTGGGATGCCTACCCTCGGTGTTGTTGGCTCGCTGAATCCTGAACGTTTGGGATCAGGGTCGAGCCCTGTTCGGTTGTATCGATTTATGTCTCAGAACCACGACGACAACTCGGTCCCACGCTTGCTCGATGACTCGGCTTTGAGCGGGGAGCAATTGAATCCAGTTTCACCTGACGATACGGCGAATCTTGATCCCGGCGCGACGGATGCCGCGACTGTGGAAGATTCCGAGAAGTCGATCATGGCGGCGACCCGGTCGGGTACCAATCTCGACACGCTGATCGGTCGGTTGGTCATCGATCAAGGGCTCGCGACAAGCGAGGAAGTCAAGCACTGCAAAACCATGACCCGCGCCGAGGCGGAGGGGTCTGCGAATAAGTCGCTGGCCCATGTGCTGGTGGACCGCGAGTTCATCACCAAGCGTCAGCTTGCTCGATTGCGCGAAGCGATCGAAGCGGAGCGGTCGGGGAGCAAGATCAGCGGGTACAAGATTCTGGGCAAGCTCGGCGCTGGCGCGATGGCGACGGTGTACAAAGCGAAGCAGGTGTCGCTGGACCGGATGGTCGCGCTCAAGAAGCTTCCCGAGAAGTTTTCCCAGAACCCACAGTTTATTGAGCGGTTCTTCGCAGAGGGACGCGCCGCGGCGTCGCTCAATCACCCCAACATCGTGCAGGCGTTTGATGTTGGGAACGAGGGGGATATCTACTACTTCGTGATGGAGTATGTGGAGGGGCGGACGGTTCACGAGGACATTGTCGAGCACAAGCGGTTTAACGAGAAGCTTGCGATTGAGATTATTATCCAGGTCGCTGAAGCGCTCGAGCATGCGCACGCTCGTGGGTTGATTCACCGGGATGTGAAACCCAAGAACATCATGATTACCAAAGAGGGTGTCGTGAAGCTCGCGGATATGGGTTTGGCTCGCGCGATTACGGATGTTGAAGCTGCGGAAGCGGAGGCGGGTCGTGCGTTTGGTACGCCGTACTACATCTCTCCGGAGCAGATTCGTGGTGAGAAGGACATCGGTCCTCCTGCGGATATTTACTCGCTTGGGACCACGCTGTATCACATGGTGACGGGGGCGGTGCCGTTTGAGGGCAAAAGCCCGAGTGCTGTGATGCACAAGCATCTCAAGACGGAACTGATTCCACCGGACCATGTGAATCCGAAGCTGTCTGCGGGGATCAGCGAGGTCATCGAGATGATGATGGCCAAGAAGGTCAAGAACCGCTACAAGAACTGCACCGATCTGCTGATCGATCTTCGCGCACTCAAGAACGGCGAGGTTCCACCGATCGCGCACCGCGATGTGCTGGGTGAAGCGGATTTGACGGCGCTCGCTGCTGCGGAAGCGGCGGTGATGACCCCGATGCAAGAGAACACGGTGAAGAAGCAGTCAAGCGGGATCATGGACCGGTTGTTGTGGCCGCCGTTCTTGATTCTGGTTGCGTTGCTGCTGGGTTCGTTGATCGGGAACCTGCTGCTGGCGATGTGATTCGCTTAGAGCTTGACCTGTCCAACCAAATCTTTGATTGAACTGGCGCCTTGTTTGGCGCACCATTTGTCGAGGCCCTTGATGACTCTGCGGGGTGTGTTGAGATCCGCGAGACTTCCTGCGCCGATCTGAACTGTCGTTGCTCCCGCGAGGATGAACTCGGCGGCGTCTTCCCAGCGGGTGACACCTCCCGCGGCCATGATTGGGGTGTTGGTGTGTTTGGCGAGTTGTGAATAGACGAGGTGGACGAGTCGGACGGTGATGGGGTGGATGGATGGTCCGGACATGCCGCCGGTGATGTTGGCGAGGATGGGTTTGCGGGTGTGGACATCGATGCCCATCGCGGGGACGGTGTTGCAGAGGGTGAGTCCGTCGGCGCCTGCGTCGATGGCGACCTTTGCGAGATCGACGATGGTGTGTGGGGTGCCGACGGTGATGGGGGAGAGTTTGACGAAGAGCTTGGTGTTGGGCGTTGCGGATCGTGCGTGGGTGACGAGGTCCTTGAGTGCGGCGGGGTCGGCTCCGAACTCCAGACCGGAATGCACATTGGGGCACGAGACATTGAGCTCGATGATCTTCATCGCGTCCACGGCGTCCATCGCAGAGGCGATTTGCACATAGTCGTCGATGGAGTCTCCCGCGACCGAACCGACAAAGGTGGTGGGGCTGGGCTTGATGTTGGGCGCGATGTCGGATTTCCACGCGTCGAGTCCGGGGTTGGCGAGACCGATCGCGTTGAGCATCCCGGCGCGGGTCCAGGTGATGCGTGGGTAGGGGTTGCCCTGTCTTGGGTGTCTTGTGATGGATTTGGTGACGATCCCGCCGAGGATGGAGGTGTCGAGGACATCGCTTGTTTCGTCGAGGGTTCCTGCGGTTCCTGATGCGAGGAAGATGGGCGAAGGGAGCGGGATGCCGCAGAGGGTGGTTGTTAATCGTGTGCTCGGGGTGTATCCCATAGACGGACTTTATGCAAACAAAGTGGGGTTGGTGACCTACCGTTGGGGGTAGGACACGAAGACGAAGGAGTTCGCTGTGGATTTAGATACCCGGATCACCCAGTTCAAGTCGCTTATTGAGAGCGATCCCAACAACGACATGGCGTATTTTTCGCTCGGCAACGCGCTGCTGCAAGCGGAGCGTCACCTTGAGGCGGCGAAGGCGTTTGTCCAGTGCACCGAGATCAACAAGGGCATGACCAAGGCGTTCCAGCTTGCGGGCCGTGCTTTTATTGATGCGGGGGAAACGGAGCAAGCGAAAGAGATCCTCAGCTGGGGATACATCGAAGCGGTGACGCGGGGCGACATGCTTCCCAAGAAAGCGATCGAGGAGATGCTGGTTGAGATCGATGCGCCGATTCCTGAGGTGGTTCAGACTGGTGAAACCAGTGCTGCACCTGCGAGTGGGAATGGTGGGGACTTCCGTTGCACGAAGACTGGGTTGATGGGTCACAAGATGGGGCGGGCACCGTTCAAGAATGGGATGGGGACTTGGATTCAGGATTCGATCTCGAAGGAGACCTTCGACGAGTGGATCAAGATGGGGACCAAGGTCATCAACGAGCTTCGGCTTGATCTGTCTCGCGATGACCACGACGCGGCGTACGACTACGCGATGCGTTTGTACCTCGGATTGGATGATGCGTTGTACGCTTCGCTGATGGATGGGAAGAGTCCGCCGATGCCTGATGGGCAGTTCAAGGGCGTGATCGACGACATCATGGCGATGGGCGGGCACCTTGAATCCGAGCAGGGGAACCTGCACACACGGGTCGAGTGATTCGAGTGGATCGGGACGCGGATCATGCCGATGAGGGGTCGATGCACACCGACGACACCACGAATGTTCTTGCGCCGCTCAGTATTGTCATCGACGAAGAACGCGACACCGATCGCGGCTGGGCGTATGCGCTGACCTTGAGCTGGAAGTCCCGAGGGACGACCGAGCATGAGGTGACGCTGAGCTGGCTGGATCACGATCAGTTGACGGGGGGCGCGATGCCACCGAGTCGATTGGTTGAACGGGTTGTTGAGATCGCGGCGTCGGCGATGGGGGTTGATGAGCTGCCTGCTCGGTTTGATGTGTCGTCGATGCGCCGCGCGATTCCGGAGTTTGAGCGGCTGGTGGGGCGTTCGGGGCACTGAGTGCTCTTTTTTTTGCAATCTGGTGGCCTGCCGTAGGGTTGTAAGCGATTCATTTTCAGTTGTTTACTGTGTCTGTTTCCTTGTAATAGGAAGCATGTTTTGGTACTCTTGTTTAGAGCGTGACGGCATGATTTGTCACCGATATACAGGAGGAATTTACAATGGGCGTTTCGATTTTGAATGGGATAAAGGGCGTGGGGAGTATGGCGATTGGGCTTGTGGTGCTTGCGAGTGGGGCAGCCGCTCAGGAGGTCGTGACCTTTGAAGAGTTGTACACGACTTACGGCTCGGGGTTCGGGAACTTTAATGCGCCTGCCATTTCAGATTTTTATGGTGCACAGGGGCTGACGATGTCGGCGACGGAGCCGATCTGGATTGGCGATGGTGTGTCGCAGGGGGATACGGGTGGGTTCAAGATCGAGGGGAGCAACTCCCCGGCGTACATCGCGCTGGCTTCGGGTGGTCCGGGTGGGACGCTTGTGTTCTCGTTTGATGCTGCGGTGGATCTGGAGATTGATCTGATCACGACTTCGGTGATCTCGATTGATGTTCCGCTCCAGGTGACGCTGATGCGGAAAGGGAAGATTCTCCAGAGCACGCTCGATGTGTTTGGGGCGCCTGACTTTGGTGATCCGGACGGTCGGGTGCATCACCGGAGCTACGCCGGTGTGGATATGGTCCAGTTCATGATTACCAACGACAGCGCTCACGCGATTGGATTTGACAATCTCCAGTTTGAAGAGGTCAGCGGCGGGTGCAGCATCGCGGATCTGAACGAGGATGGGAGCTTGAACTTTCTTGATGTCAGCGAGTTCCTGAGAATCTTCGGCGAGGGATGCCCTGAATAGAGCTGGGTGGTTGATCGCTGTGGTGATCCTGTTTGTGTGACCTAGAGTGTGCGGATGCTGAATTGATCTGCACTGGCACTCGGAGCACCTATGGACCCCATCGAGATTCTCATTCGGACCAGCATCGGTATCGTTGCGGGGGTTGTCGGTGGGCTGGCGGGGCTGGGTGGCTCGATCATCATGCTCCCCGCGATGGCGATGATCTGGGGCTACCGGATCGACGGGCACGAGGACGAGCACCAGACCCGGCACCATGTCTACATGGCGGCGGCGATGTGCGTCAATGTCATCGTCGCGTTGTCGTCAACGCTGATGCACGCAAAGAAGGGGGCGGCTCGCAAGGATGTGCTGATGTCGCTGGTGCCTTCGATGACCGCGGGGATGGTTGCGGGTGTGCTGCTGTCGGGGGAGAGTCCGGGCCGATGGTCGATCCTTGCCTTTGCGGGGTTTATCTGGTTGTACTGTGCGTACAACATCATCACTTCGATCAAGAAGATCCCGGACCATCCGATTGATTCGCCTTCTCCGGCGCATTGGAAGATGATCCTTGTTGGATTGTTTGTAGGTGGTGTCGCGGGGTATCTGGGGATTGGTGGCGGGATTTTGTTGGTGCCATTGCTGCAGATTTCCGGGCTCCCGCTGCGTCATGCGATCGCGGGGAGTGCTGGGGTGATGTGGATCAGCTCGATCATCGGCGCGTCGATGAAGCTGTACACGCTGCCGGCGATTACTTATCCTGCGCCGAATGATTCGGTGCACCTGATGATCTCTGATGCGATGGGGTTCGCGATCCCGATGGGGGTTGGGGCGTTGATCGGCGGGTATCTGGGGGCGTGGATCACGCACAAGATCAAGCTGCCTCACCTGAAACTGGTGATCGCGCTGATTCTTGCGGCGGCTTCGATCAAGATGGTGATGCGTTAGTCGAACTTGGCTAGGACTGCTTCGCTCAGTTGCTTGATGGGTTGGTTTGCATCAAAGCGGAAGATACTGATGTTCTGGGGCAACGCGGATATCCATTGTTGATGCGCTACGAGGCTTCGTTGCTCGGGTCCTGCGGTGTCGTAGCGGCTTGCCCATTGCAGGAACGCTCGGCTGATTTCGCCTTGTTCACTTTTTTGTGTCAGAATGTCCTTGCCGTAGCGCAGTTCTTCTCGTGTGAGGAGTCTGGCTTTGCGGACTTCCCAGGTGGTGTGTAAGAAGATGACATGGGTGAAGTGCGTGATGAGGGGCTCGCCCCAACTGCAGAGTGACCCAGAGAGGATCCAGTTTGAGTGTCCGCTGATGTCGTGTTCGATTGATGCGATCCGTTCTGGGATGGGCATTTTTTCGCTGTAGCGGAGGGGCGTGTCTTTCCAGTAGTAGTTGTCGGTGTCGAGGTGGGGGATGGAGAGGTGGTCGGCGAGGGCGCGGCCGAGGGTGGTGGTTCCTGTGCACGACGCGCCGACGATGTGAATCCGTTTTTGCATACCGCTGGGAGTGTATGTCTGAGAACTACAGCCGTCGGCCTTTGCCTCTGGTTCCGGGGGAGCCTTGCTTGCTTTTGGTGAGGATGGACTCGATTTGGGAGCGTTTGAGGAGGAGCGGGGTCTCGTCGTCGTTGTGCTGGACGAGCAGTTCTTTGACATGGAGCATCTGGTCGCGCAATGCTGCAGCGAGCTCGAAGCGGGTGTCCTCGGCGGCGCTCATCATGTCCGCTTGGAGCATCCCGACGAGGACTTCTGCGTCGATGAGTGTGTCTGTTGATTCTGCGGCGAACTTTGCAGAGCGGCGGGCTTTGAGTTCGGTGTCGATCCCGCGTCGGATGTCTTTGACGATGGTGGTGGGGGTGATGCCGTGCTCGGTGTTGTGGGCGATTTGTTTCTCGCGTCGGCGGGCGGTTTCGGACATCGCTTGGTCCATCGCTTTGGTGACGCGATCGGCGTACAGGATGACGCGGGATTCGCTGTTGCGTGCGGCACGACCCATCTGCTGGATGAGCGAGGTGGCGGAACGGAGGAAGCCTTCTTTGTCCGCGTCGAGGATGCAGACGAGTTTGACTTCGGGGAGGTCGAGTCCTTCGCGGAGGAGGTTGACGCCGACAAGCACATCAAAGTCCCCGGCTCGAAGCGCGGTGAGGATTTCAAGTCTGTCGAGGGTTTCGATCTCAGAGTGCAGGTAGCGGACGCGCATGCCTTGGTCGCCGAGGTAGGTGGTGAGGTCTTCGCAGAGTCGTTTAGTGAGCGCCGTGACGAGGACGCGTCCTCCGGATTCGACGACGAGTTCGCACTGTTCCATGAGGTCGGGGACCTGTCCGGTGGCGGGCCGGACTTCGACTTCGGGATCGAGGAGTCCGGTTGGACGGATGACCTGTTCGATGATCTCCCCTCCGGTTGCTTCGAGTTCGTAGGGTCCTGGGGTGGCGCTGACGAACATCATTTGGGGGACGAGCTGTTCGAACTCTTCGAAGCGGAGGGGGCGGTTGTCCATGCAGGAGGGGAGGCGGAAGCCGTGATCGACGAGGACTTGCTTGCGGGCTTTGTCGCCGTTGAACATGGCGCGGATCTGGGGGAGGGTGACATGGGATTCGTCGACGATGATGAGCCAGTCTTTGAGGTTGGTGCGGGTGACCCCGAAGCGGCGTGTGTCTTCTTCGTGATCTCGCGTGTCTTGGGTGGGACGGAGCGGTTCGCCGTTCGCGTCGACGAGCGCAACTTCGCGGCTGGGTTCCGTGATCCGGTCTGGGTTTCCGGGTGCGTAGTCGAAGTAGTCCAAGAGGGTGAAGGGGCGTTCTCCGGGGAGCCGGCCGTCCATGTAGCGGGAGTAGTTTTCGACTCCTGAGCAGTACCCGACTTCTTCGATCATCTCGAGGTCGTACTTGGTGCGAGCGAGGAGACGCTGGGCTTCGAGGAGTTTGCCCTCGTGGCGGAGTTCCATCACGCGAGCGTCCATTTCTGCGCGGATGCTGTTGAGGACCTCTGCGAGTCGGTCTTCGGGCATGACATAGTGGACGGCTGGGAACAGGAAGTATTTGGATTCCTCGGCGAGGAGCTCGCCGCTGGTTGGGTTGATGAGTTCGATTTTTTCGATTTCGTCGCCGAAGAGTTCGATGCGGACGGCGAATTTTTCGTAGGCGGGCCAGACCTCGATCGCGTCTCCGCGTGATCGGTAGCTTCCGCGTTTGAACTCGATCTCGGCGCGTTCGTAGCGCATCGCGTTGAGCGAAAGGAAGAGGTCGCGTCTTGGGAGTTCCATGCCGGTGGAGAGGGTGTAGACGCGTTCGGAGTACGCGCTGGGTGAACCGAGTCCGAAGATGCAGGACACGGACGCGACGACGACGCAGTCGCGGCGCTGGATCAGGTTGCTCGTCGCGGCGAGGCGGAGTTGGTCGAGGTCGTCGTTCTTCGCGGAGTCTTTCTCGATGTAGATGTCGCGTCCCGGGATGTACGCTTCGGGCTGGTAGTAGTCGTAGTAGGAGACGAAGTAGTTGACGGAGTTGTGCGGGAAGAACGCTTTGAACTCTTCGTAGAGCTGGGCGGCGAGGGTTTTGTTGTGCGAAAGGATGAGGGTGGGCTTGTTGGTGCGTTCGATGACATTGGCCATCGTGAAGGTTTTGCCTGTGCCGGTCGCGCCCAGCAGGCAGGAGCGTGGATCGCCGGAGTTGATGGACGCGACGAGCGCGTCGATCGCTGCGGGCTGATCTCCGGCGGGCCGGAAATCACTGACGACTTGGAACGGGGTCTGTTCGGGCTGCATCAGGGTATGGTAGCGCGGTGGGAGATTCGTAGAAGTGAATTGCCCGAGTTACTCGCGGAGTGAGGGGAGTTTGGCGATCATCGAGCTTGCGTACCACACATCGAGTTTCCAATCATCGGGATTACAGCCCGAGTCTTTGAGGGCATGGTGTGCTTCATCTTCGGTGGTGGCATCGAGGATCAGCATGCGTTGGTCGTTGGTGACGCGGGTGTCTGGGTCAGCGGTGAGGGTTGCGAGCATGAACACGCTGGAGGTTCGGGTGGGTTCGTCGGTCTTGCTGACGGGTGCGGTTGCGATGAAGTAGCCTCGTCCTGACCAAGCATCCAGGACATCTGGATCGGCGAGTCTTCGCGCTTCGTCTTCTCTTTCGAGGCGGGGGAGTTCGAGGAGGGCGTCGTCGGTTATGAGTTGGACTGCTTCAAAGACGAAGATTCCCAGCTTCCCGGGAGGGTCGGTCGCGGCGAGTTCAAGGGCTTTGGCGGTGCTGTCGGTGTTGAAGACCCAGAGGCCTCGGAGGTCGTCGAAGGATTCGGATTTGCCGAACGGTCCTGCGATGAGCAGGTCGCCTTCCTCAGCCATGCGTTTCATGTTCGAGAAGTGACCGGCGAAGGCGGTTTGTTGTTCGGATTGCTCGATGTCAGTCGCTGGGCCGGTGGTGATGTAGACGAAGGTGTAGGTCTTCACTGGGACGGCTCCGGGAGCGAGGGATGCGAGGCAAAGGACGAGCGTGGCGATGATTCGGAATGGGTTCATACTTGCAATGTACCCCAAAGGGGTCGCTGGGATGCATAAAAGGGGCAAATGGGCGTGGGGGTCATTTTGATTGGTTTTTGAGTTCGAGGTTGCAATCCCAGAAAGGTGACTGTATAGTCACCTATGTATCTCGCGAAGGACTTGTGGGATTTGGAGGCACGATGCCGCAGGTAAATGACCAGATTGATCAGATGGACCGCGTGTTCAAAGCGCTTGCTGATCCGACGCGACGAGCGTTGATGGATTTGCTTAAGGATGGGCCTCGGACGACGACACAGCTTGTGGAGTCGTTCCCGTCGATGACGAGGTTCGGGGTCATGAAGCACCTTGGTGTGCTTGATGACGCGGGATTGGTGCTCTCACGCAAGGACGGCCGGACGCGGTGGTACCACCTGAATGCGGTACCGTTGCGGATGGTGTACGAGCGGTGGGTGAGCACTTACGAGGACCAATGGTCGGGGTCGTTGGTTCGTCTGAAAGAATCGGTCGAGCGTAAACAGAAAGAAGGAAAGCAGTCATGAGTACAAAGTTTCTTGAAACACAGCCACGCGTGGCACAGTCGCAGACGGAGATCACGATCAATGCGCCCAGGTCAGTGGTGTATCGAGCTTGGTTTGATGAGCCTCACAACTGGTTTTATGAGAGCGAGGACACCAAAGAGTCGAAACCGACGCGGTGTGAAGAGCGGATGGGTGGGCGTTTCTATATCGAACTCCCTGATGGCGGGTTCAATGTGATCGGTGAGCTGACGATGATCAAACCGAACCACAAGATCAGGATGCGTGGGGATTGCACGATGGAGAAGGCGGTGCTGATGAACATGACCATCAGCTTCGAGGATGCGGGTGATGGGACGCGGGTCTCGATTGATCACCGGATGAGCGGAGAGATCCCGGACGATTTCCCAGAGGGATTCGAAGAGGGATGGCTCGATGGGCTGGAGAAACTCAAGAAGCTGGTCGAGTCGAAGTAGTTCGTATTATTCAACCGGAACCGGTGAATCATCTTCACGCATCGACGCCAACGCTGCCCGGAGTGCTCCGGATGGCTTGGCGTCGTTTGTCTTGGAGATCGGTTCTGGTTCTTGTTCTGCGTCTGGTGCTTCGACTGGTGCGTTCTTGACGGCTTTCTCGTCGATCTCGCCGTCTTCTCCGACTTGATCGAAGCGGACCTCGACGCGTTTGGAGACGCCTCGTTCTTGCATGGTGACGCCGAAGAGTTTGTTGGTTGCTTGCATCGTGCGCTTGTTGTGCGTGATGACGATGAACCGGCTCTGGAGTGCGAAGAGGTCGAGGGTTGAGCAGAAGCGACCGACATTCGCTTCGTCGAGCGCGGCATCGACTTCGTCGAGCACGCAGAAGCAGGATGGCTTGGATCGGAAGATTGCGAGCAGCATCGCGACCGCGGTCATGGTCTTTTCGCCACCAGAGAGCTGGTTGATGGAACGGGGTTCCTTTCCTGGTGGTTTGGCGATGACTTCGATGCCGGATTCGAGGAGGTCGATTTCGTCGGTCTGGACTTTCTCGCCATCGATTTCTTTGATGAGCGGCATGAGACGGACTTCGGCGCGGCCTCCGCCGAAGAGTCTGCGGAACATGCCGTTGCGTCCGCCGAACTCGTCTTTGATGAGATCGAAGACTTCACCGAAGCGGGCGCGGGAGGCGACATTGAGCTTCTCAATGAGCGTCGCGAGTTTGATGCGTGCTTCGTCGATGTCGCGGACCTGGTTGATCAGGTCGTCGTTGCGCTGGGTGAGGTTGGATTCTTCGTCGATGGAGTTGAGGTTGACATTGCCGAGCTTTTTGATCTCGTCCTTGAGGACATGGACGCTCGCGGTCATGGAGGTGACATCGATGCGTTCGATGCCGCCGTCGTCCATCATGTAGCGGTACTCTGGGTATTCGATGACCAGATCGACTTCGAGGTCTTCGAGGGTGCGTTCTTCGATGGTCTCGCGTTTGACCTCTGTTTCACGACGCGAGGTTTCCACGGCGTGCCAATCACGATTGAACGCATCGGCTTGGTCGCGTGCGGAACTCATCGCGCCAGTCGCGATCTCGACCGCTTCGTCGGCGACGCGGACGACCTCGGCTTGTTCGTGCATCGAGGTTTCGAGGGACTCGATGAGGGCGTGGGCTTTGAGCTGTTCGTCGTGGGCTTCCTGCGCGACCTTCTTGTGCTCGTCGAGGTTGGCGCGGGAGCGTTCGATCATCGCTTGGGCTTGGGCACTGGCGCGTTCGATCTCGTCGAGTGAGCTTGTGAGCGATGAGAGGTGACGGGTCTCAGAGCGGACCTGCTCGTGTGCGGTTGAGACGGCGACGCGGACGGAGTTGGCACGGTCGTTGACTTCTTCGAGGGTGCTTTCGAGCGATCCCAGTGAACCTTGGCAGGATTCGAGCTTGGTGCGTTGCTCTCCGAGCAGGCGATCGAGCTGGCCCGCTTTGGTGGTGAGGGCTTCGCGACCGACGCGGGACTCTTCGAGACGCGTCGCGTGGGTGTGCTGTTCGTCGACGCCTCGCTGGTGCTCGCGGCCGAGTCGTTCGATCTCCGCGCTGTGCGTGTCGAGCGTGTGCTCGGTGCGGACGCGGGATTCGCGGAGGGCGGTGAGCTTCGCGTGCAGATGCGAACGCTGGTCTCCGAGCGAAGCGGCGTCGGAGTCCACGCGGGAGAGGTTGCCCTTCGCTTCGTTGAGCTGGGCGGTGATGGATTCGATCTGTCCTGCGAGTTCTTGGAGTTCGCTCTGGCGTGCGAGGAGTCCTTCGGATTCGCTTCCTGAGCGGGTGCCTGCACAGACGCGTCCATCGGGTTCGATGACGGTGCCGTCGCGGGTGACGAATCGGCAGGGGACCGATGCGAGGGGGCCCGCGCCGAGCATGAGCGCGGAGTCGAGGTCTGTGACCAAGAGTGAGTTTCCGAGGAGACGGTCGAGGAGTGCTTCGACGCGTGGGTCGTTGGTGCGGGAGGTGACGGCGTTGCGGAGCCGGGCGACTCGGCCGTTGGTTGCGTCGGTGAGCCAACCCGGGATCGCTGAATGTGTAGAAGAGTGGAGGTTGGTCAGCGGGAGGAAGGTGACGCGTCCCGGGAGGGCGGCGATTTCTTCTGTGGTCGGCATCGCGTCGATGGATTCGACGACCAGTGCTTGGAGGGTGTCTTCGAGCGCCGCTTCGATGTTGCTGGCTTGGTCGCCGGTGGTTTCGATGAGTTCTGCGAGGGGGCCAATGACTCCGGTGAATCCTTCGCCCCGGTCTTGGAGTTCGAGGACGGCGCGGACGGCGTCGTCGAGACCGACGCGGCCTTTGACCATCTCGTCGAGGGTCGCGTGTCGGGTTTCGTTGCGGACGCGTTGTTCGTCGAGCGTGTTGACGCGTTTGGCGAGGTCGCCTCGGGAGGAGTCGAGGGATTCGACGCGGGAGTCGAGGATGTGGAGCTGGGACTCGTCCTGTTTGATCTTGGTGTCGAGGAGCTCGAGGGCTTCGCGGGTGTTGCTCGCGAGGAGCTTGGATTCGCTGATCTGCGCATCGAGTGTGCGGAGTCGGTTGGTGAGTTCGCTGACGCGTTCGGTGATGGACTCGATGCGTCGGTCGTCGCTCTCGATGCGGGCGATGAGGGTCGCGTGCTCGCGCTCCACGCTTGCGACGACGGATCGGGTCTCGTCGACGATCTGACGCTGCTGGTTGAGGTTGCGGGTCGCGGTTTCGCGTTCGCTGCTCGCTTCTTTGAGCTGTGCTTCGTTGGTCGCGAGGGTTTCCTGGAGGCCTTCGAGGGTCTGGGTGTGCTCGCTGATTTCTGAATCAAGCTCGGCGCGACGGGTCGCGGACTCGGTCAGGCGGACGGTTTCGGTCTCGACGAGGTGTGCCGCGTCTTCGATCGCTTTGTGCGTCATCTCGCGGCGTTGGTTTGCGGACTCCGCTTGGTGCTTCGCGTTGGTTAGCGAGTTCTCGGTTTCACGCAGAATGCGACCAACCACAAGGTGGTGTTCCTTGGCGATGCTGCTCGCTTCTTCCGCTTCTTCGAGCCGTTCTTGCGTCTGGTGGCGCTCGGTTTCGAGGGATGCGATCTGCGAGGTCAGCCCTTCGAGGCGACGGCGGATGTCGTCGTATTGCTCGAATCCGAGCGCGAGGCGCTGGGCGCGGTATTCGCTGTCGAGTTCTTTAAAGCGCCGTGCTTTGGACGCTTGCCCTTTGACCATGCGCAAACGGCGTTCAGTCGAGTCGAGCTGCTCGCGGGTGACGGCGAGGTTTGATTCCGCTTTGTCGAGCTTCCGCTGCGCTTCGACGCGGCGATGGCGGTACTTGGCGATCCCCGCGGCTTCTTCGAAGATGACCCGGCGTTCCATCGGGGACGCGAGGAGCATGCGGTCGACTTTGCCCTGCTCGATGATCGAGTACGCGTCGGCGCCGATGCCTGTATCGAGGAAGAGGTCGCGGATGTCTTTGAGGCGGGCGAGCTTGCCGTTGATGAGGTACTGGGATTTGCCATCGCGGTACAAACGGCGTTGGACCTCGACCTGGTCCGCATCGATGGGAAGCGGGCGCGCGATGCGGCGGCGCTCGGTGATGATGGACGCGGCTTCGCTCTCCCCGTCATGCACGGCTTGGTCGGCTTCGGCGTCGGTGATGTGCTCGTCGTGGGACGCGTGTGTTTCGGTTGATTCGGCTTCGGTTTCGGTCTCAGCAGCTTCGGTTTCTGCGACTTCGGTTTCTACGGCGTCATCCTCGTCCACTTCGACATCTTCGATTTCCAGATCGAGGTCGGCGGTTGGTTTGGATTCGTCGGCGAGACCTGCGAGGTCCGCGAGCATCGCGGCGGATTTGGGGTTGTCGAAGCTCAGGGTGACGGCGGCCATCCCGGAGGGTTTGCGGACGGCTGATCCTGCGAAGATGCAGTCGATCATTTCTTTGCCACGGAGGGATTTGGAGGAGCGTTCGCCGAGGACCCATTTGATCGCGTCGACGACATTGGACTTGCCGCAGCCGTTGGGACCGACGATGCCGGTGATGGGATCGTCGAAGGTGAAGGTGGTTTTGTCCGCGAAGGATTTGAATCCTGCGAGGGTGAGTTTGGTGAGGGCGAGGCCGCTCTTGAGAACGGGAGCTGATGGAGCGCCCGCTTCGGAAGCTTTGTCGGAAGATGGGTTCGTGTGTGTGGTTTCGGTCGTCTTAGTCGTCTTAGTCGTCATGGTCGTCATGTCAGCGCCACCTCCGTGTCGGCTGGCAACACATCGCCTGTTCTCGCGCCCGCTCGGA